>JAABUN010002236.1_pt1 | contig 35603 bp, 27 predicted proteins | sample 5559311 | NCBI WGS metagenome assembly JAABUN01 (sample SAMN10711877, study PRJNA513370) | rock metagenome | isolation source: Antarctica rocks | place: Antarctica: Victoria Land, Siegfried Peak sud | reverse complement strand
ATTGTCGGGATGCACCAGGCTGTTTCTGACTACCCTCTTGATCTTGAAACGGCGTGCATTTCTCGACACATCACTTACGAGTAGATGCAGAGACGCTATTAAAAAACTGTGTCAGGACATCCGCAGCGGGCCGCCTCACATAGGCCGGTTGATTAGGATGAGGATCGAAAATGCGTGTGAGATCGTCGGGGCCACCAGCGCTTACCCAGTAGTTGACGCCCAATACATACTCTTTACGCTCGCTTAACGCTTGTAAAACGTCGCGAACGAATGTTGCCTGTTGCCGTGATGTCCACTCGTTTTCGCCGTTTTTTAAGTTCAAGCCGGGCAACGGAGCGCCGAACTCACCGATCAAGACTTTGCACTTGAACTTGCGGTGAATATCATCGACAAAGCGCGTCATGGCCGCCACGTCGGGCACATAATGGTCAATAGTCACTAGGCTGCCGATGTGATCGACGGTGCGTTGATCCATCACATCACGGCCCACGTCACCATTCATCGAGAACCAGTTGATACTCACCTGCTTGCCCATGCGGCGAAAGCTTTGCGTGCCCAAGTCATAAGACTGGCGGATAAAGCGCAAAAACTCTTCGCGCCGCCCGTTGAAGCGTGGGTCTCCCAACTTGCTGGAGTTTTCCGGTTCGGGACAGCCCGTGAAAGAGTCACCGTCGGCAAACAATTCGGGGTGGCAGCGTAAAAAATCGCCGGTGGCTTCTATGTGCTTATCGTAGGTGTCCATCCAGACTGGATAATCGAACCAGCCTTCCCATTCACACCAGTTGCCGCGAAACCACACATTAAGGCCCTGCTTGCGCGCTTCTTGCACCCAGAAGCGCAACTGCGGCAGAAACTCCTGATTATAAGGCGTGGCGATTGCCGCGTGCGTGGCACCTACTCCCTTGATGGCCGCCAACTCAGCACGGATCATAGCCTGACGATTTTCGGTAAGTGGCTTCCGTGCGTGGTCGCGCGAGTGCTTCATGGTGTCCACACTCTGAACCGGCCAAGCGCCGCGCTGCGCCGGTTGCTCAACGGGTTGCTGCTTGCCACTTGTGTTTGACGCGACGGATGCAGCCGTCCTCCCGGCTGTTTGAGTGCGTGAGTGGCTCTCTGCCGCGCGACTTGCTGCCGTCGCACCGTTTGATAACAGGCCCGTTGCCAATGCCGCTCCCTGAAGAACAGTCAACGCCGCTCGACTTGCGAACTGGCGGCGCGAAAGATACACCTGCTGTAATCGGCCATTGAGGTTGGGCTGAGACAAAGATTGGTTGTTTTGATCTTCTTTCATTGAATAGGAAGATACTGCGAATTGCTAACGACGTCAAGTAGCACGCAAATAGACTGGCGCAAGCAGCACAACAATGTTATTATCCCGCAAATTACCGCCGATTTGCGGGATAACGCCGCGCAAGTGCCGTTATTATTCCGCAAGCCATCCGCTCAAATAAAAAGCGGTCTAACCCCGCTTTCGCAGGATTAAACCGCTTTGCCACTAACTAAACCTCCAACTTCGGCACGTCAACCCAGGCGCGTTTTTCCCACGATTCGATGCCCAACTCGGCCAACTGCACGCCCTTGGCGCCTTCCAATAACGTGAACTCGTAGGGCGTATCGAAGGCGACGTGTTTGAGGAACATCTCCCACTGAATCTTGAAGCCGTTGTCGAAGGGGAAACCTTCGGGCATCTGTTGCCATTGATCGAAATAATCGTAGGCTTTGGGAATGTCGGGATTCCACGTCGGGCGCGGCGTGGCGCCATAGCTCTGAATCACGCAGTCGCGCAGACCGGCGACGGCGCTGCCTTTGGTGCCGTCAACGTGCAAAGTCAACAAATCGTCGCGACGAACGCGCGTCGTCCAACTGCTGTTGAACTGCGCGATGACGCCGCCTTCGAGTTCAAACGTCGCGTAAGCGGCGTCGTCGGCGGTGCATTTGTAGGGCTTGCCGTCTTCGCCGATGCGCTCTTCGATGTGGGTGTGGCCCAGACACGAAACCGCCTGAACTTCGCCAAACAGATGATCCAGAACGTAGCGCCAGTGGCACAGCATATCCACGATAATGCCGCCGCCGTCTTCCTTGCGATAGTTCCAACTCGGACGCTGCGGCACGATGTCGTCGTGGCCGGTGAAAACCCAGTAGCCGAACTCGCCGCGCACCGACAACAGTTCGCCGAAGAAATCGTTGTCGAATAACGTCTTCAGGCGACGCAGACCGGGCAGGAACAGTTTATCCTGCACCACGCCATTTTTCAGACCAGCGGCGGTCGCCAGCTTATAAAGTTCGAGCGCTTCTTCGGTCGAGACGCCGGTCGGTTTTTCGCAATAAACGTGCTTGCCCGCTTCGATGGCTTTCTTCACGGCGGGCGCGCGCAGTTGAGTCAACTGCGCGTCGAAATAAACCGTATCGCTTTCGTTGGCGAGGGCTTCGTCCAAATCGGTCGAGATACGCGAAACGCCGTGCGCGTCGGCCAATTTTTGCAGTTTGTCGCGGTTGCGCCCGACCAAAATTGGGTCGGGCATCAGGATGTCGTCGCCGTGTTTGATGCCGCCTTCGTTGCGAATGGCCGCGATGGAGCGGATGAGATGTTGGTTGGTGCCCATGCGTCCGGTGACGCCGTTCATGATGATGCCGATATTTTGTGTTGCCATGAACAATTAAGGATAAAACATAAAGGCTGAAGGATAAAGGGTTGGGGCGGGTGAGGGAAAAACGTTCGCGCTTTCCTCGTTGCGTCAATTCACAATGCCTCAATCCGCGCGCGCGCCGTCGTCGCGATGGCGTCGAACCATTTGCCGTCGGGCGAAACCATCGGCAGCCACCAGGCCGTCGGGCGCACGTTGTTCTGCCGCAGACTCTCCGCCGCCCGTATCGCATCGCGCACCAGCAGAAGTCGCGCGAGTTCGGCCTCTGATTCCAGTTGTTGAATCCGTTCGCGCGCTTCGGCGGCTGGCGCACTTTTCTCTCGCTTCAACTGTTCTTGCAGCGCGATTTCGCCTTGCGCGCGCATCTCGCGCGCCTGCGATTGCGCGTCGGCAATTTGTGCGTCGAACTCGCGCCACTCTCCTTCATGTTGCGCGATTTGCGCGCGCAGTTCGCTTTCGCGCGCGGCTTCGTCGCGTTCCAACTGCGCAACGAGGGCGCGCTCGTCTTTGCTCAATTTGCGCGGCTTGCCGTTCTCATCGAGCGGATTAACCCGCGCGGCGGCGGCTTCTTTGATGTCGCGAATCGCCTCTTTGAGCGGCCAAATGTGCGCGCGGAAGAAATCGCCTTTGTCGCGCTCTAACACCTGTGCCCGATGCGTCGCCACGCGCGCCTGCGCCCGCAGTTCGTCACGTTGCGTTTGCAAAGGCGAGACTTGCTCGCGCAATTCGCGCAATCGCGCGCGCGCGGCTTCATAATCCGCTTGCTTTGCGCGCCAGTGTGCGCCGTCCAAATCGGCCAGAGCGTCCATCAAATCTTCGGTTTTGTGGCACGCCTTTAAACGCGCGCGGATGGCATCGCACTCGGCACATTTCGCGCGCCACGATTGGGCGAACTCCGCCGCCGAAACGCGCCCATTTTCCCACAAATGCGCCAGATGCGGCGGCAGGGCGAACTCGGCTTCGACGCCCGCGAGGGCGTCCCAAGTTTCGTATTGCAACCGCAACATCGGATGCAACTTCAGCTCGATGGCATGCGAGCGCAACGCCTCGTTCATCGCCTGGGTGCGCTTGGTATAGCCCGATGCTTTTTCGTGAAACACGAAGATAAATTCGGCGCTTAGCATCGAGATCAAACTAACCGCTTTGCCGACCAGAGCGATGTCCGGCCCGAACTCTCCTTCGAGCAAGGCCGCCAACTGTCCGATGGAATGTGGATCGCAGTTCTGGCAAATCTCGATGGGCGTTTCGGTTTCGACGATGACGTTACCATCGTGAAGCCGTAAAGTGCCACGTCCGTGTCCGGGCACCACGACATCGAAGGGCAGGGCGCCTTCGCCGAACCCGTCGAGCGTGTAAATGCCGCTTCCGCCGAGCGCTTCGTTGTAACATCGGCGCGCCAATTCGCGCGTCGCCGGATTGAGAAAAATATCAACGAAATTAAATCTTGGCAAATGGGCGGTTTGCGCGTTAAAGCGGAACAGATCAAGCGAAGTTGTGGTTTCCAGATCGCAGGTCGTTCCGCCGCGCACCAGACGCCAAATTTTGGGAATCAGCTCTTTATACAAATCCGACAATGTAGCGTCGGCGTGTAAAATGGCAAACTCTTCGACCCAACCCAGAATCGCGCGCGCGACATCGCGCGACGGACACGGTTCGTCATCTTCGAAGTTGGGCGGACAGCCGTTGATGTTCAAACTCTGGCGAAACCCCCAGCGCAACTGCTCGCGCAGGGCGGGCAGAATGGCGTCAAGTTTCACGTCGGCAGAAATCAACGGATGCGGTTCGGTATGAACGATGGCGCGCCAGCCAGGAGCATCGGTTTCCTGATTGAGCAGGGCTTCGGCGCCGCCGTTGTAGGCGCCCGCGGCGCCCGCGAAGGCGACGCCTTCGCGCGTAAAATCGCCGCGCGACGGCACGATTTCGGCACCGAACAAAGCCGATAATTCGCCCGCCGCGCTCCACAATCCGCGCGTGTCGCCGTCGTTGTGGCGCAAAACCGCGAACGGTTCGGATTTGATGGCCAAACCTTCGAGCTTGGCGAAGTAATCGGTATCGTGAACGCCCGCCACCACGCGCGCGCCCGGCGGCATTTGGCCACCGATTTCGAGCGATTCGCACAAACGGCAAAACGCGGCTTTGACTGGCTCATCCCACAAAACCGTCTGGCCCAGAGTTAAAAAAGGTGTGTCGGGGTAAAGCGTGCGCAATTCGCGCAAAGCGGCGACGGTTTCGGCGGGTATCGGGGACTGCGGGGAAGCCATAGAAGAAGAAAGGGACGCACGAGTAGGGCAAGGGGCGCGCCCGATATTGTAAAATCTCTTCTAACAAATGCGCATCTCCGCGCTTGCGGTGCCAAATTTGCCGTTATTAACTCTTGCCGCACAAGGAACTTCCCACAGGACACTATGAATATGCCACGCGCTCTCTTAATTGATGATGATATTGAACTCGCCGAACTCGCCAACGAGTTTCTGACGCTCGAAGGTTTCGACGTTGAAGTCGCCCCGCGCGGCGACACGGGCCTCGAACGCGCCTTGGCGGGCGGCTTCGACGTCATCGTGTTGGACGTGATGTTGCCCGGCCTTGGCGGCTTTGAAGTGTTGCGTCGTCTGCGCGCGCAATCCGCCGTGCCCGTCGTGATGCTGACCGCGCGCGGCGACGAAGGCGACCGCATCCTTGGACTCGAAAGCGGCGCCGACGATTACCTGCCCAAACCGTTCAACCCGCGCGAATTGGCCGCTCGTCTGCGCGCGGTTTTGCGCCGTTCGAGCGGCGAAGGCGCGTCGGCGCCGCATCGCGAGAAGATGGAAGTCGGCGATTTGGAAATCAACTCGGCCTCGCGCGTGATGCGCAAAAACGGAGAGAAAGTCGAACTGACCGGTTTGGAATTCGACCTGATGGCGGCGTTTCTGCGCGAGGCCGGCAAAGTCGTGGCGCGCGAGCAGATTTTCCGCGAAGTCTTCGGGCGCAAACTGTTGCCGGGCGACCGCTCGATTGATACGCATGTCTCGAATTTGCGCCGCAAATTGGGCGGCCATCCCGATGGCAGTGACCGCTTCAAGAATCTGCGTGGCGTCGGCTACGGTTATACGTTGCCAGAGAACTTCGTGCCCAAAGCCGAAGCGGACGACGATGACGACGAAGAGTAGACAATGACGTTAGTTTTGGAATTGCCCGCCGAAATCGAAGCGCGTCTAAAAGCTGATGCGAAGGCGCGAGGTGTCACGCCGGAAGCGCTTGCCATCGAGATACTTAACGCATGTTTAGACGAGGTTGATAGAGAACGCGAGAGTGCAACTTGAGGCTTTATCAATCGTCAAAATTCAAAACTTAAAGGAGGCAACAGGCCATGAGTCAAGCTATCAAAGATTTTGTGCGCGGAATGGGACAGGCGTTAGATTTGGGCGCCACTATGTCTCCGCCTCAAAATGTTAAGCGCAAAACAGACGCGCAAGCCATCGGCGAACATTGGAATCGCGTCGGCAATTATGTGCGCGGCGCTTGCCACTCCGCTGAAAAAGAGTCGCGCGGAGACTCTCCGGTTAATTATTAAAATGTCCCCCGCAAATAACGAATCGCAACAGGCGCCGAAGAATTTTATGGGCGCGGATGCGGACGAAGACGAGGAATAATCCATGAAAACAACAACCAGAACACCGATGTTTGCGGTGGCTTTTTGCGGTTGTTCGTGCCTGACATTTGGCTTGATTAGCGCCAATTCAGCGGACGGAAAAAGCGCGAAAACTGGCGTCGTGCGCACTCGGTTAGCGGGCGCGTCGCTCGACCCTAATTTGCCAAATTTCATGAAGTTTGATGTCAGGCAAGGTTATTATTTGGCCCGTTTCACCGATGGTTTGGGGCGACCTTTGGTGGTAACGCTTTACCTATTTCCCGATCCTAAAAAGAACGGAGGCTATCAACCGGGTCATGACATTTATCAAGCCACCAAACTGCAAAAGGAGCCATTGCCCAGCGTGCGTCAGGGTTACGGTGTCAACATTGGAGACACGCCGCAACAGGTCAAACAGAAGTTGGGCCGCGCGCCCTATTATCAATCCTACGATTCGCGGCAGGGCCGAGGCATTTACCGCTATAAATCGCCGCTCCTGATCCCCGTGGATTTTAAGAGTGACCGAGAAACGTGGGAATACAGCGCCGATTATCGCTTTGAAAATGGCGCGCTTCGAGTTATTAAATATGAAGCCCGTTACCCGTTTGGCGTGCGCTAACTCACGCGCACCAACTCCAACTTATCGCCCCAAAATCGTTGTAACCCGCGCTCCAACGCCTCATGTTCTGGCCATTCCAAAGTCGGGTCGGCCTCGATAACTTCCTGCGCCGCCTCGCGCGCCAGAGCAATCACGTCGATGTCGTTGATTAAATCGGCCAGCCGAAAATCGGGCATTCCGCTCTGGCGCGTGCCGTAAAACTCGCCCGGCCCGCGCAGTTGCAAATCGTGTTCGGCGATCTCGAAACCGTCTTGCGTCTTCACCATCACGTTTAATCTGGCCTTGCCGTCGTCGCCTTTGGGGTCGGCCAGCAAAATACATTTACTGGCGCCCGGCCCGCGCCCGACGCGCCCGCGTAACTGATGCAACTGCGACAAACCAAAGCGATCCGCGTCCTCGATCAGCATCACCGTCGCGTTGGGCACGTCCACGCCGACTTCGATGACGGTTGTCGAAACCAGAACATCGTGCATACCCTGGCGAAACAGTTCCATCTGTTCGTCGCGCTCGTAAATATCCATTTGCCCGTGAACCAAACCAACGCGCAGACCGCTCAGTTCGTTGACGCGCAGCGATTCGGCGACCGCCGTGGCCGCCTTGAGATTGGCCAGCTTCTCCGATTCTTCGACGAGCGGACAAACCACATACGCCTGATGGCCTTTGCCGACTTCGGCGCGCACGTAATTATAGGCGCGCTCGCGAGCGGTGGGCTTGATTTTCATCGTCTTAATCGGCTGACGGCCCGGCGGCAATTCGTCCAAAACCGAAACATCCAAATCGCCGTAAACCGTCAGCGCGAGCGTGCGCGGAATCGGCGTCGCCGTCATCACCAGGACATCGGGGCGCACGCCACCGGCGCCCTTTTGCGCCAGAGCCGCGCGCTGCATCACGCCGAAACGATGCTGTTCGTCCACCACGCAAACGCCCAACTTGTGAAACTCGACGCCTTCCTGAATCAGCGCGTGCGTGCCGACGACGACGTGCGTGCGGCCCTCGGCCAAATCCGCCAGAATCGCGCGCTTGTTCTTGGCTTTTAAGCTGCCCTCCAGCAAACCGACTTCAACGCCCAACGGTTTGAGTAAACGATCCAGAACGTAGAAATGTTGCTCGCTCAAAATCTCGGTCGGCGCCAACAACGCTCCCTGATAACCGGCTTTGAACGCCGACCATAACGCGTAAGCCGCCACGATAGTTTTGCCGCTTCCCACGTCGCCGTGCAAAAGCCGATTGGTGGGGCGCGGCGAACGCAGGTCTTTGCGGATTTCGTTCATCACGCGCTTTTGCGCGCCGGTCAATTTGAACGGTAGCGCCGCGATGAATTTCTTGATTTCATCGTTTTCGACGACGACTCGATTGCCCGCTTCCTCGAAGTGCGCCGACCGTTTCTTCTGCGCGAGGGCGACCTGCAACAGAAACAGTTCCTCGAAAACCAGCCGATAACGCGCGCGCTCTTTGGTGTCGTCGTCTTCGGGGAAATGAATCGCGCGCAACGCCGCTTCCATCTCCATCAAATCGAACTTCTCGCGAATATCGGGCGGAATCATCTCTTCCAACGTCGGCCCGTATTTGTCCAGCGCATCCGAAACGGCCTTGCGCATATTCGACTGATACAGCCCGTCGGAAAGCGGATAAACCGGCACGATGCGCCCGACTTGCGAACCGTCGCCTTCGCTGACGATCTCGAATTCGGGACTGTCAACCTGCAAGACGCCGTTGAATTCGCTAATTTTGCCGAAGGCGAAAACCTGCGTGCCGACCGGAAACTGTTTGGCGCGCCACGCCTGATTCCACCATTGCAGATCAATGAAACCCGTGCCGTCGCCCGCGCGAATCCGCGTGATGCTACGATGGCCCATGTCGCGCGTTTGGGCTTCGTATTCGACCGTCGCCAGAAACGAATCTTTGTCGCCAGGCATCAGTTCGGCGATGGATTTCACGATACGGCGGTCTTCGTAGCGCGCCGGAAAGTGATGCAGCAAATCGTCAATGGTGCGGATGCCCAACTTCGCCAAAGTCTTGGCGCGCCCGGTGCCGATGCCTTTCAGATAAAGCACGCCTTCGTCAATCGAAATCGGTTCGGGTTCGGGCTTTTCCGCTTTGCGAGCGGTAGGCTCTGTTTCGACGTTTTTAACAAACGTTTCGTCTGCAACTTGCGCGGTGCCAACGCTTGCTTCGATGGGCGATTCGGGCGGAGTCTCCGCAGAAGTCTGCACAACCGCCGCACGCTTTTGCGATTGCGCACGACTGACGGTAATCGCCGGACGCGGCGGGATGGGCGCATTAACCTCGCCGACGGGCGCGCTGTCGAGCGTATCTTCGAGTTTGTCGAGCAGTTCGCCGGTCACGCGCACGATATGGCGGCGCGTCTCTTCGTCTTCGTAGGGGTAGCGCTTCCAGATGTCGTGCAAACGCTGAAGCGTAAATTCGCAGGTGACGGGCACGGCATCGTCGCCTGAGGCGATGGCGTCGAGGGCGCTCTGAGTGATCGCCATATAAAAGCGGCTGGTGCCGCCTTCAATGGCGGAATCGTTCCACTCTCTGGCGGTTTCGAGCGGCAGAGGCGCGCGTAATTTATCGAGGTTTTCGCGAAGCATAATAGATGCTGCTTAGTTTAACGGAGCGTGCTTCAACCGATTGGATGAAACCGTTCGCGTTTAGAGACGATGATTTATCGCGTCTAAATCGTCGTCTCTACGGGGGACGGCAGATGTCAGTGGAAACGCTTTGTAGACGGTTTGCCGCCCACAATACTATCCTCTCCTCATGCGATACCTTCGACTTTACCGCGCCTTTGTGCTCAACTGTCTGGCGCGCACCATGGAATTTCGCGCGCAGTTCTTCGCGGGCATCGTGGGCTACGCGATTTGGACGGGCGTGTCGCTCGTCTTCATCGGCGTCGTTTTCGGGGAAGTCGGTGCCGTTAAAGGCTGGACGCGCGACCAAATGTGGGTGCTTTACGGCACCTACGTCGTGCTCGAATCGGCGTGTTACGGCATTTTGGGGCCGAATATGTTTCGCTTTTCCGGCCTGATTCAAGACGGCGGTTTAGACCTGATTTTGACCAAACCGGTCAATGTGCAATTCTTCGTTTCGACGCGTTATCTGGATTTAAACGGCTGGCTCAACGGCGCGTTGGGCTTCGTTCTCATCGGCCTGGGATTGCACCGGTTGGGATATTTGCCTGGCCCGCTCGAATGGTTGATGTGGGCGCTATTGCTAATCTGCGGATTCCTGATGGCCTACGCGTTCTGGTTTTGCTGCGTGACCATCGCGATTTGGGCGGTGAAGTTGGAGGGCATCGCGGTGATATTCGACCCAATGATGCAGATGGCGCGCTTTCCGATTCAAATTTACCCGGGGCGAATCCTGACTTTTCTGACCATCGGCTTGCCGGTCGCCTTCCTGACGACGTTCCCGACACAGGCGTTGCTGGGCCAAATCGGTTGGCCCACGTTGGCGGCGGCGATTGGATTGGCGGCGCTGTTGGTGACGGTCTCGGCGGCGTTCTTCCGATTCGCGCTGCGCTTTTATGGTTCGGCGAGTTCTTAAATTTTAGTGATGAGTTGTGCCTATGGGACATGGCGTGCCATGTCCCATAGGCACCAAGCTAAGAATTTTCTGAGCGTAAAAACAGCGCCGACCTGTCATTCTGAGTGCAGTGAGGAACGAACGAAGTCGAAGAATCCAGCGCGTTTGAATTCATGCGCACGTTCACGGAGGCTATTACGTCATGGATTCTTCGACTTCGTTCGTTCCTCACTGCGCTCAGAATGACAAAAGATGAGCGTGAAAATTCCTTAGCTTGGTGCCTATGGGACATGGCGTGCCATGTCCCTGCAACGCCCGTCTAACTCAACTCAAACCGCGTGCAAGACGGGCCACTCCAATTCCACGCCGTCCGCCTTTAACCTTTCCTGAAACGCCCGCAACTGCGGCCCGTTGCGCACCTCGCGCGGACTGACGTTCTCGTCCAGACAAAACGCCGCCAGAGCGCCCGCCGCTTCGCCGATGTTCCATTCGACCGGATGCAGACGATAGCAGCCGTTGGTAATGTGCGTCGTGCCGATATTTTTGCTGGCGGGTAGCAGGTTCTCCACGCGTTTGGGAATCAACGCGCCCAGAGGAATCTGAAACGGCCAACTGCCGACGTCAATATAATTGTCGCCGTCCGAGCCGTCGCCGCTTTTGCCGGTCGAGGGATGCAGGTCAATGCGGTAACAGCCGATGCCAACCGAATCGTCGAATTTTTCGGCGCCATCGGGCCGCAAATCCTCGGCAACGTGTTGCTCGCAAACCGTGAATTCGGCTTCGATGCGGCGGCTCTCGCGAATGTAGGGATATTTCGCTAATCCATCGCGCGTGCCGACGATATCGGGGCGCAGTTTGATTTCGGGATAGCCGACGCTATCGCCATCGTGACGCGGCGCGGCGGTTTGCATCCAATACAAAAAGCTCAGCGACAACTGTTTGGCTGCTTCCAGATGTTTGGCGGCTTCTGCGGCGGAAACGCCGACGATTGGCCCCAGCCAATAGTCAATTTGCGGCCAGTTCACCAGAGAAATCGAGGCGAAATCGCCCTCGAAATTATCGGGGCCGAGAATGCGGCGGTAATCCCACAGCGCTTCCCAATGGTCGCGGCCCTCGACCGGAAATAGCGTGCGCTGGCGCACTTCGAGCGTAATCGGATGCGTCTGCTTCCAGCCCAAATTGTGATCGGGCCAAAAGTTCGCCTGATAGTCGCACCAGAATTCGTAGTCGGCGGGCTTTTCGATAACGTGATTTTCGCCCGGATGATGCGAGATGGCAAAGCACACCGAAATAGACTGCTGATTGAGCGGTTGCGCCTCGTCGGGCGCGTGCGGCTCGCCGGTTTGTGCGCGCGATTCGGCGCCAATGACGTGTTCGACGTTGGCCAAAGGCAACACATCGCCCAACTCGGTCGCGTCCAGAAAGTAAGGCGCGTGCAGAGTTGTTTGCGCGCCGTCACGCGCATCGGCGACGGTGACGGAACGGACACACGCGCCTTCGGTCTGCGCGCTGACCGGCGCGTGTTCGAGCAACATTGTCAGGCGGCCCATCGCCAAATAAGGTTGCAAATGCGCGTTCATCACGGCCAGAGCGACGCGCGGTTCGTGGCACAAACGCGAAACCCAACCGCCGCCCGGATTCAACTGAGCGTCGGCGCGCGCCGACGCGGTGAGCGGATAATAATCGCGATAGAACTTTCGCACGTCGTCGCGCAGGCGGCGATAGGACGCGGTGCAACCGAATTGTTCTATCCACGGACTCTCGTCGGGCGGCACGGCCTGAGCGGTGAACTGCCCGCCGATCCAGTCGGTCTCTTCGGTCAATATCACGGTTTTGCCCGCGCGTAGCGCCGCCAATGCCGCCGCCACGCCGCCCACGCCGCCGCCGATGACCACGATGTCGGCGCGCAATTCTCTGTCAGGATTTCGCATAATGCGCGCACAGTTTAATTGGGAGTTGTGGGTTGTGGGTTGTGAAGTCGGCGACGATTAGGATGAGCCGAAGCTACGACCTTCAAACCCACAACTCATAACCCTCAACTTTCAACTCTTGAGCAACGGCGCCACACGCGCCCCCAGAAGTTCGATGCTCTCCATGAACTTCGATTGCGGCAATAATCCAGAATCCATCTGAAAAGTCACGCGCGAAATGCCGCCCAACGCTTCGCTGTGACGCGCGATTTTTTCGGCGATTTCTTCTGGGCTGCCGACCAGTAACGCACCGCGCGGCCCGGTCAGCGCCTCGAACTGTGCGCGCGTGACCGGTGCCCAACCGCGCTCGCGGCCAATTTGCGTGAAGGTCTTGGCGTAACCTGGAAAGAAATCTTGCGCCGCCTGCTCCGATGTTTCGGCGACGTAGCCCAGCGAATGCAGCCCCACTTTCAATTGTTCGGGCGCGTGTCCGGCGCGCGCGCCGGCTTCGCGATAAATATCAATGAGCGGCGCGAACCGGTGCGTTTCGCCGCCGATAATCGCGACCATCAGCGGCAAGCCCAACCGTCCGGCGCGCTCGAACGATGCGGGCGTGCCGCCGACGCCGACCCAGATCGGTAGCGGGTTTTGCAACGGGCGCGGATAAATGCCCTGGCCGCTCAGCGCCGGACGATGGCGCCCCGCCCAGGTCAGGTTTTCGTTGTCGCGGATTTGCAAAAGTAAGTCGAGCTTCTCTTCAAACAGCGAATCGTAATCGCGAAAGTCGAGGCCAAAAAGCGGGAACGATTCGGAAAACGAGCCGCGACCGACGACCATTTCGGCGCGGCCTCCCGAAATCAAATCGAGCGTGGCGTAGCTCTGGAAAACCCGCACCGGATCGGCGGCGCTCAGAACCGTAACCGCGCTCGTCAGGCGGATATTACGGGTGCGCGCCGCGCCCGCCGCCAGAATGACCGGCGGCGCCGAATCCAAATACTCGCGCCGGTGATGTTCGCCGATGCCGAAAATGTCCAGCTCCGCCGCGTCGGCGCCCTCGATGCGCTCCAGCAAATCGCGAATGGACTGGCTCGCGTCGCTCCATTTGCCGGTCTCGTCGGGCGAAATCGCCGCGAAACTGTCGATGCCAAGTTCCATAATCGTTGTGATTTCTACCTGTATTTTAGCCATCCGCCCAGGGGGCACCCGACACCAAGAACACACAAAGAAGCACAAAGAGAATCAAACACCAACGAAAGAGTATTTCGTTCACTTTTATTGTTCTTCATAATTCTTTGTTCTCCTTTGTGCGTTCTTGGTGTCGGGTGCCCCCTGGGCGGATGGCTAAAAATGTTATGCCACTGTGCCAGCCAACTCGCGCGCCTCGGCTTTGGAGGCGTCCAAATCGTCCTGGCCCGAAAGCGTTTTCTCGTCGTAAACGTAAGAGATGCCGATCAGACCGAAAATCGTTTTAAAATACGGGTCTTGAAAGTTGCTGTCGTGCATCGGTTCGCCGGGCGCATAGCCGCCGCCACCACGCGCGCACAAAATGAACATCTTTTTGCCCGTCGCCAAACCTTCGTAATCGGGATAGGTAAAAGTGCGACCGACGCGCACGACTTGATCAATGTAGGCTTTTAACGTCGAGGGAATCGAGAAGTTATACATCGGCGCGCCCAACACGATGATGTCGGCTGCCAACAGTTCGTCCACTAACTCGTCGGAAAACGCGATGGCCTGTTTGTCCACGTCGGTGCGCTCGGACGGATCGGAATAGGCCGACTTGATCCACGCCTCGTCAACGTGCGGAACCGGTGCATGGCCCAGATCGCGGTAAGAAACCGAGAGGTCGGAGTGCGACGCTTTGAGCTGTTCCACGAAAGCGTGGGTCAGGGCGCGCGAATGACTGCGCTCGCCGCGCGGGGAAGAATCGATGTGGAGAATGTTCATGGTGATGAAATGTTTGCCGGTGCGACCGGCGGTCGAGGTCGCCTTGCGGCGACCGAGGTGAATAGTGCGTTTAGCGCGCCGAAATCGGAGCCAGCCAGCCGTCGAGCGACCATTTGCCGCCGCCCTTGAAAATGACAATCGCCGCCAGCCCCAGCGCCAGCAGGTGATACTCGAAGCCCTCGCCCTATGGCGAAGCGGACGGTTGTGAGTCGCGCCAGTAAAACTGCGCCTTCCTCTGTCTTGTGGTCGGGCGGGCTTGCCTGACTTTGGTTAAAACTGGAAAACTGCGTGAAGCCCAACGCTCTTGAGAGCGCAGGTTTTTCTTTTCTATGACACATTCTCTCCGCACAACGCCTTCGGTTGGCGTTTCGACCTGGGCCTTACATCACGAGTTGGGCGCGCCCCCAGTCTGGGGTGTCGAGGCGGGCGCTGCCGTGCCGCAGTTCGAGGCTCGCGACGGCTCGATTTCATTGTTGCAACTGCCCGCTCTGTTAAAGGAGCGCGGATTTGATTGCTGGCAAATTTGCCATTTTCATCTGCCCTCGCGCGATGCCGTTTACCTGGACGAACTGCGCGCCGCCAGTGCCGACGCGGGCTTGTCTTTGCACGCTCTGTTAGTGGACGCGGGAGATATAACTCAGGGCGCCAATGGGCAACGCGACGCCGATTGGATCGCGAGTTGGATGCCGGTCGCCGCGCGTCTGGGCGCCAGCAATCTACGCGTCATCGCCGGTCAAACCACGCGCGATGGCGCGCTCGATGAGAGCGCGCGTCATCTGCTGAATTTGGCTCGTCTCGGCACCGCGAACGGCGTCGGCGTCATTACCGAAAATTGGTTCGATCTGCTCGCCACGCCCGACGCTGTGCTCGAATTGATGGCGCGCACGGCAGAACATGTGGAACTGCTGCTCGATTGGAGCAACTGGAGCGGGCCACACAAATACGAGCACCTGGCGCTCATTGCGCCTCTGGCGCGCAGTTGCCACGCGCAAGTCGAGTTCAATGGCGCCGCTCACATCAACCGCGACGATTGCAAGCGGTGTTTGCAGTTGCCCTATCCCGACAGTTTCGACGGCCCTTTCGTGCTGGTCAACGGCGGCTTGCAAGGCATCGAAGTCGCGCGCGATGCCATTCGTGAAAGTTGGCGCGCCTCGTAGGAGGGCGCCGCGTTGCACCAGTTGTTGCACCGCCAAAATAATCGCGCCCCGACTTTGTGAAAAATTGCACAATCTCGGCGAGTGTGGCAAAATAGAGAGGTAAGGCCGCTTGGCGGTCGAGGAGAATAACTCTATGAACAGTTTGATAGTGGTAGATTTGCAGCACGATTTTTGTCCGGGCGGCGCTTTGGCCGTCGCGCAGGGCGATGCGATTGTTCCGGTCATTGACCGGATTTTGCCAGCGTTCGATTGCGTGGTGGCGACGCAGGATTGGCATCCGGCCAATCACTTGAGTTTCGCGGCCAATCATGCGGGCGCGCAGGTCGGCGATGTTATCGAGTTGGGCGGGATGCCACAGGTCTTGTGGCCGGTTCACTGCGTTCAAAACACGCGCGGCGCGGCGTTTCACCGGCAGTTCGATACTTCGGGTTTGGACGCGGTTTTCCAGAAGGGCGTTGATCCCGAAATAGATTCGTATTCGGGCTTTTTCGATAACGGGCGCGGGCGCTCGACTGGCCTGGGCGATTACCTCAATGGTCGCGGCATCGGCACGGTTTATATCTGTGGATTGGCGACCGATTATTGCGTGCAGGCGACGGTTTTGGACGCGCTTTCGCTGGGCTTCGAGACGTTCGTATTGAGCGACGCCTGTTGCGGCGTCAATTTGCAAATCGGCGATGACGCCAAAGCGTTGGCGAATATGGCCGAGGCGGGCGGCAAAATTATTACAAGCGAGCAGGTTTTAATGCGATAGCTTGCTGCTTTTTGTGGGGTCTCTGGTCGCTGGCGGGGCTTCCGCCCTCTTCCAATCTTGGTGCGAAGAAAACCCCAAGATTGGAAGAGGGCGGAAGCCCCGCCAGCGACCAGAGACCCCACGAAACTCTCATGCGCAACCTTTACTTCGACGGTTCGACGACGCTTCTGACCGACCTTTACCAACTGACGATGGCCTACGGCTACTGGAAATCGGGCCGCGCGCAGACGCAGGCCAACTTCCAATTGTTCTTCCGCAAACAACCGTTTGACGGCGGCTTTTCGGTCGTCTGCGGCATCGAACCGGCTTTGGAATGGATCGAAAACTTCGGCTTTGACGGTTCCGATTTAGAATATCTCGGCACCTTAACTGGCGCCGACGACAAAGCGTTGTTCGAGCCGAAATTCCTGGATTATCTGGGCGAACTCAAACTGACCGTGAACGTGGACGCGATGCGCGAAGGCACGGTCTGCTTTGCGCAGGAGCCGCTCATGCGCGTGCAGGGCGGCGTTTTGGAATGCCAATTATTGGAGACGGCGCTCTTGAATATCGTCAATTTTCAGACGCTGATCGCGACCAAGTCGGCGCGGATTTGTCTGGCGGCGGGCGATGACGGAGTGTTGGAGTTTGGTGCGCGCCGCGCGCAGGGCATTGACGGCGCGCTGTCGGCGTCGCGCGCGGCGTTCGTCGGCGGTTGCGCGGCGACATCGAACGTGTTGGCGGGCAAATGTTTCGGCATTCCGACGCGCGGCACCCACGCCCATTCGTGGGTCATGCTCTTCGATAGCGAACTCGAAGCCTTCGAGACTTACGCCGCCAATCTGCCCAACAACGTGGTGTTTCTGGTGGATACCTATGACACGCTCGAAGGCACGCGGCACGCGGTTACGGTCGGCAAGAAGTTGCGGCAGCACGGTCATGATTTGCTGGGCATCCGCCTGGATTCGGGCGATCTGGCGTATTTGAGCATCGAGGCGCGCAAGATTTTGGACGAAGGCGGTTTTCCCGACGCCAAGATTTACGCGTCGAACGATTTGGACGAACAGACGATTGCGAGCCTGAAAAATCAGGGCGCGCGCATCGGCGTGTGGGGCGTCGGCACGCGCTTGGTGACCGGCAACGATCAACCGGCGTTGGGCGGCGTATATAAATTAACCGCGATGCGCGATTCGGCAGACGAGGCGTGGCAACCGCGCATTAAGCTGTCGGAGCAGACGATTAAAATCTCCAATCCTGGCGTTTTGGGGGTGCGGCGCTATTACAGCGAAGAAGACGGCGTTCGGCAGAACATGGCCGACGCGATTTACGAAGAGGGACAGGCGCCCGCATTGGGCGCGGTTATCGTTGATCCTCTCGATGCGATTCGGCGGCGGCGCGTCAGCGCGAAGTTGCAACACGAAGAACTGCTTTTGCCCGCCGTGCGCGACGGCGTGCGATTGGAGGCCAATGCGCCCCTCGCGGAAGCGCAGGAGCGGGCGCGCAAGGGTTTGGCGGCGTTCGATGCGGGTATCAAGCGGTTTAGCAATCCGCATCGTTACCCGGCGGGGTTGGAGGTGCGCTTGCACGAGAAGAAAATGGCGATGGTCGAGAGCGCCCGCCGGCAACTGATGGATGCCGAAGAGATATTGTGAGTTGTGGTGGATGAGTAGTGTGAAGAGCGAATGTGGGAACATACAGATTATTTTTACGCGTTTTTACAACGTAAAAACAGGCAGAGGGCGAAAGTGTTGCCCAATGAAAAATCGCGCGATAGGCGGCGAATAAAATTTTTTTAAAGAAATTTCTTGGCGCCAGCAAGTCGTGTGGAGCTTTATCGCTTAAAATTAAAGTGTTCGTTTGCGTTCGGCGCGCGTTTTCTGGTGAAATCGTGTGCGTTGGGCTGTGGACGGCCTGTCATTATGTCTCTATTTTCTCGCCTCGAAGAACGGATGCGCGCGCGCGATTCCAAGGATGACTCCAAGAAAAACGAAGAGTCCTCAAATTCTGACGATCAGAAGGGAGGGCTTTTCGGCTCGATCCAACTCAAGCCCGAAGATGGCCCAGGCGTGCCGCCGCCGCCCGACTCTGGTATTGTGAGACGCCCGGTGCCTTCGCTTGAAGAGGCGCGGGCCGAGTTAGATCGAATCCGCGCGGAAAGCAACCAACAATCGTCCGGGCTGTTCCACCGCAATAAAATGTCCGATGACGCCGCCGACGAAACTCCGCGCGCGGCGCCAGGATCGCGCGAAAGCGCGACTTTTGGCGCGGTTTCGTTGCCGCCGCGTGGTGACGACGAAGACGCCACATCCTCATCGGACTCGCCCACGCAAACGACGTTCGCGTCCACGACTTCGCCCCGTGATGAAGCCGAGAACATGCCGCCAGTGAGCAAGCCGTCGGGTAAGTCGTTTCGTGTGCCTTCGCTCTCGCAGTTCGACGACAGCGACGATGGCGAGGAAATGCTCGCGCAAGAGGCACCCGCCGCGCCCACGCAGTCGAGCGAAGAGCAGGCCGTTTATGCGCCCGTTGCCGCCAACGAGCCGCGCCCGTCGAGCGAAGATCAAACCGTCACCGAGTCCACGCCTCCGGCAGAGCGCCAGGTCATCGCGCGCACGCCACCCCTGACCGTTACGCCGCCGGAGATCGTCTCCTCGATTGAATCTTTGCGCTCTGCCGATCCGCAACTGGCCGAGCCTGCCCGCACCGAAACCGCGCTGTCCACGCCCATTAACGAAGCCGAGACCGTCGCGCCAACCGAAGAGCGTTCCGCGTCGCGCCCGGCGAATACGTCGAATATGACGCCGTTTCAGCGCTTGATGGCCGCGCGCGCCGCCCAGGGCGGATCACCGATTTCGCGCTCGCGCGCTGAACGCCCCGCGCCCGTCGCTCCAACGCCGCCACGTCCAAGCGCCGAAGTGCAAGCGCCGGAAGTGCAAGCGCCCGAAGTGCAAGCGCCGGAAGTGCAAGCGCCCCAAATCGAGTTGCCGCAACAAAGCGCGCCGCAAATGGAAGTGCTTGAAGTCGAGCTGCCCGATGCCGAGTTGTCGCAAGCAGACGCGCCGCAGACCGCAATCCCCGAACTCGACGCGCTGCCTTTGCCCGCGATTGAAACGCCCGTTGTTTCCGCTCTGGATGAACCGTCCGCGCCCATTGAGTTGCCAGCATCGCGCATGGACGCAGAAGTCGCGCCTCTTTTTGAAGAAGCCGCGTTGACCGCGAACGCCGAAACGGATTTCGCTCGGGCAAATTTCGACGAAAGCGAAGCATCGGTTGTCGAATCGTCCGTTCCGATGCCGGAAGTGGAAACGCAATTGTCTGCGCCCGCAGTAAATGCGGAAGCAGAAATGCCGGAAGCGGAGATGCCGGAAGTCGAAGCGCCGGAAGCAGAAATGGCGGACGCGGAGATGGCGGAAGCGGAGATGGCGGAAGCGGAGATGGCGGAAGTCGAAGCGCCGGAAGCAGAGATGCCGGAAGTCGAAGCGCCGGAAGCGGAGATGGCGGAAGTCGAAGCGCCGGAAGTCGAAGCGCCGGAAGCGGAGATGCCGGAAGCGGAGATGCCGGACGCGGAGATGCCGGAAGTCGAAGTGCCGGAAGTGGAGATTTCTGACGCGGAGGTGTCCGCAGTGAAGGCAGAAGTCGAAGTGCCGGGATTGGAAGCGCCCGCGTCGCGGTTAGGTGCTTTCGGCGCCCGATTCAGGCGCCCCGAAGTTTCTGAAACCGCAGAAAGCGACGCGGAAGAAGGCGAGGCAGAGGCCGAAATCGTGCCAGAGGAAAACTCGATTGCGACCGCTTCGACAGAGGCCGAGTCGTCTCCCGAAATGCCCCCATCCACCGCCGATAATGAAGTGCGGCCCGTGCTTTCTCTGGCCGAGCGTCTGGCGCGCGCGCCGCGCGCCGAACTCGACGCCGCACACGCAGAAGCGCAATCCCTGGCGCCCGAAATTCTCGACGAGACCACTAATAAACGCGAATCCATTTCCGATGCGCTTGGGCGTCCGGCGGCTTCGCTCTCGTTCGCCGAACGGCTGGCCGCGCGTAATCGCCCGCCCATCGAGGAGCCGCCCGCATCTACGCAGCCCGTCGAACCGTCGTTCGCGCCGCCCGCGCCAATAATGGTGGCGCCCCCCGCGCCCGAAGTTCCCGCCGTTCCCGCCGAGCAAACTCCGTTCGACGAGCCGCCGCGTCGTGCCGTGCCGCGCACATTCTCCGAGCGTTTGGCCGCGCGCACCAGCCTCGACCGCCATTTGCAAGTGCCGTCCGAGGAACCCACGCCGACTTCGCAGGATTTGGCGACGCACAACACCGAACTCGCGCGCATCAACGAGGGCGCCGAGCTTTCCGAACGCGAGATGAGAAATCGCGTGTTGTTTCGCCAGAAGCATCTGATTTTCGATGCTGTCATCGGCTCAATTGACCAGCGCACGATGCAGAATCCGACGCGCGAAACCGTCAAGCCGCAAATCGAGAAAGGGGTGGATGCGGCCCTGCGCGAGTTCAACCTCGACCTCGAACAGTCCGAACGCAACTGGCTCGTTGACGAGTTCGTGCGCGAAACCACCGATTTGGGCGCCCTGGTGCCCCTGCTCGAAGACCCCAGCGTCAGCAAAGTTGTCGTCACCGGCGCCAACGACGTTTCGGTCGAACGATTGGGCCGCATCGAACGCACCGGCGTTTCGTTTCGCGACGACGATCATTTGCTCAGCCTGGTGCGGCGCATCGCCGAACTCAGCGGCGGTCGCGTGGACTCCAAAGTTCCGCTTCTGGATCGGCCTCTGCCCGATGGCGGGCGCATTCGCGCCAAAGTGCCGCCTCTGGCGCCGCAGCCGACGCTGACCATCGAGAAGTCCACCGGCAATCCGTTCGTCCTGCTCAAGCGGCAGATGGAAGAGAAATCGCGCGGCGATGCTTTGCCTTACGCGCAATTGCGCGAACGGATTCAGCAGCGATTGTTGCGCGAGTTCGAGGGCGACGCCGCAGCTCTGGCGGGCGATCAGGACAAGTTGCGCTTGCAGGTCGAAGAGATGATCGGCAATGTCATCGCCGAAGAGCACGTCGCCGTCACGCGCGCCGAACGCGCGAGTTTAGTGATGGACTTGCTCAACGAAATCGTCGGATTGGGGCCCATCGAGCCGCTGCTCAACGATCCCGATGTGGACGAAGTGATGGTCAACGGGCCCTATCAAATCTACGTCGAGCGCAAGGGCAAAATCGAATTGACGACGCAGCGCTTTCGCGATAACGCCCATGTGATGCAGGTGATTGACCGCATCGTGGCGCCTTTGGGCCGGCGCGTGGACGAGAAATCGCCGATGGTGGATGGCCGTCTGCGCGATGGCTCGCGCTTCAACGCGATCATCCCGCCGTTGGCGCTGAGCGGGCCGACGATGACGATTCGCAAATTCGCGCGCGATCCGTTCACGATGAGCGATCTCATCAACTTCGGCACCATGACGCGCGAGGCCGCGCAGTTCTTGCAGGCTGCGGTCGAAGGACGCCTCAATATCGTGGTTTCGGGCGGAACGGGAAGTGGCAAAACGACGACGCTGAACGTGCTGTCGTCGTTTATTCCCTCGACCGAGCGCATCGTGACTATCGAGGACGCCGCCGAATTGCAGATGCGTCAGGAACACGTCATTCGCATGGAAACGCGTCCGGCCAACATCGAGGGCGTCGGCGAAGTCAGCATTCGCGATCTGGTGAAGAACTCGTTGCGTATGCGGCCCGACCGCATCGTCGTCGGCGAGTGTCGTGGCGGCGAGGCGCTGGATATGTTGCAGGCGATGAACACCGGTCACGACGGATCACTGACGACGGCTCACTCCAACGGGCCGCGCGATACTTGTAAACGCCTGGAGACGATGGTGATGATGGCTGGATTCGATCTGCCGATTCGCGCTATCAGGGAACAGATTTCGATGGCGGTGCAGTTGGTGGTGCATCAGGAGCGCATGCGCGACGGCAAGCGCCGCATCACGGCGATCACCGAAATCGTCGGCATGGAGGGCGACGTTTTGACCTTGCAGGATATCTTCCGCTTCGATCAGGAAGGCATAGACGACGATGGTCGCATCATGGGCAGCTTGCATGCGACGGGCATGCGGCCCAAGTCGTTCGAGACGATTATTGACAACGGCGGGCAACTGTCAATGGATGTGTTTACGCCGAAGCCGCAGGAAGTCGCGCCGCGCTCGCGCATGACGGAGCGCGGCGGGCGGTAGGAATATAAAAGTTTGAGGCGGCTATTACGTTTTAACCCCCTCTGGGCTACGCCACTACCTTGGCGTAGCCCAGAGGGGGTTAAAACGTAATAGCCGCCTCAAATCCATTAAATCACCAACACACCCAATCCATCTTAAACCATGACGTCACTGCTCTTTTTCTTCATCGCCGCCCTGATGCTCAGTGGCGTGGCATTGATCGCGCTCGGATTGTTCGACCGCCAACAGGAAGCGACCGAATACAACATGGCGCAGCGTCTGGAACGGGTTTCGGTCGCGCGCAGCAAAAAGGTCAAGCCCGAAGATGTGGAGGCCGACCGCGACTTTGCCAAGTTCGAGGAAGAGCGGATGCGCAAGTCGCAGCGCCGCACGACTTACCTGCCGACGGTTTCGGAATACGCCGCCAAAAATAACTGGGTGATGCGCCTGGAAGAAGAGCTGATTCAGGTGCGCTCGCAGTGGCGCGCGACCGAAATTTTGGCGGCCTCGATTTTTCTGGCCGTTCTGGTGTTGGTCATCGGCCTGATTTTGGGCCTGAAGTTCTGGGCGTTCCTGATCGCCCTGCCGTTTCTGCTGTTGCCGCGCATCTACGTCAAAATTAAGCGCGCGGCTTACTATCGCAAGTTCGACGATCAACTGTCCGACGCGCTGATGTTGATGTCGAATTCGCTGCGCGCGGGCTTCTCGTTTTTGCAGGCGATGGAGATGGTGGCGCGCGAGGCGCCCTCGCCAATTGGCGACGAGTTCGCCCGCGTGACACAAGAGATTAGCGTCGGCGTGCCGATTGGCGAAGCGCTCAACTCGATGAGCACGCGCATTAAAAGCGTGGATTTGGCGCTGGTGGTGACCGCCGTGGTGATTCAACGCGAAGTCGGCGGCGCTCTGGCGCAGTTGCTGGAGTTAATCGCCGCCGTGATTCGCGAACGGCAAACCATCAAAGGCGAAATCCGCACTTTAACTTCGCAGGGCCGCTTGACCGGCTATATTCTGGGCAGCATGCCGATTACGGTTGGTTTAGCGATTTACTTCGTGGGCCGCGCCGTCGCGCCCGACGAGCCTTCGTTCATCGAGCCGCTCATTAATACGCAATTGGGCAATTTGTTGTTGATAGGTTCATTCATCTGGCAAATGATCGGCTTCTGGCTGATTATGCGCATCGTTTCCATTAAGGTCTGAACTTCGTCGGGACAAGGAACAGGGTTTGACGAATCCATTCACTTCCCAATCCTTGTTCCCTGTTCCCTGATCCTTGTCCCCTCCAAAAATGCAAGAAGCTCCTAATCTTCCGCCCACCGCGCCGCGCCCCAAAGTTTCGACGAGCAAGGGCGGTCGCATCACCGACCGTATTTTGCCGCCCGAAGAGCGCGCGCCGCGCCAGAGTTTTATCAAGCGCGCGATTCTTCCTTATTTCGAGCGCATCACCGAATCGGGCACGGCGTTGGGCCGCCTCTTCAACGAGAACGAAATTCGCGTGCGCCTGCTGCGCGCCGGATTCCCGATGGGCCTCAAGGCCTCGACGTTTCGCGCGATCAAGCTGCTCGGCATCTTCATTGGCGCGTTGCTGTTTCTGATTTATTTTCCGGTTCTCAATAATCTCTTCGGCCCTTCGTTTGGTTTCACGATTCCGACATATCTGCTGCCAGTCTGGGTGGCCATCGGCGCGCTTTACGGCTTTCGTCTGCCCGACATCTGGTTGGGCATCCAGATTTCCAAACGCCAGAAAGAGATTCAACTGATGCTGCCCGACATGATGGACTTGGTCTCGATTTCGGTCGAAGCCGGACTGGGCCTGATGATGGCGATCAAGCGCATCTCGGAGCGTTTTCCCAACGCGTTATCCGAGGAGTTCTTGCGCACTTTGCAAGAGGTTCAGTTGGGCGTAGACCAGCCGACGGCGCTTCGCGACATGGCGCGCCGCGTTGGTTTAGACGATTTGACGACGCTTTTGACCGCCATCGTGCAAGCCGAATTGTTGGGATTGGCGGTCAGCAACGTCTTGCGCGTGCAGAGCGAACGGTTGCGTGAAAAGCGCAGTCAGCGCGCGCGCGAGGCTGCGCAGAAGGCGCCAATTAAGATGACGTTTCCCCTGGTTTTGTTTATCTTTCCGGCGTTGTTCATGGTGATTCTGGGGCCCGCGATGATCAAGATATTCACGCAAAGCACGTTTTAGTTTCGGATGATGGCGCGTCCGGAGGTTTTAACCTCCGGACGGGGCGACTGTTTCAATCCGCTCGACTTTCCCATCGCGCATATGAATCACGCGATCCGCGTGACTCGCCACGCCCAAATCGTGCGTCACCACAATTAACGTCACTTCGCGCGACGCGACGGTCTGGCGCAGCAAAGCTAAAATCGCCGCGCCGGTTTTCGTGTCCAAATTGCCCGTCGGCTCGTCGGCCAAAACTAATAATGGCGCGTTCGCCAAAGCGCGTGCGACGGCCACGCGTTGCATCTCGCCGCCCGACAACTGATTGGGCCGATGACCCGCGCGTTCGGCCAAACCGACGAGTTTCAACAATTCCAAGGCGCGCTGCCGCCGCTCGCGCGGTTTGACGCCGTTCAACACGAGGGGAATCTCGACGTTCTCGACAGCGCTTCGCGTCGGCAACAGATTGAACGATTGAAAGATAAAGCCGATGCGCTCGCGGCGATACTTCACCAACTCGGCGTCGCGCGCCCGTCCCAACTCCAAATCGCCGACGCTAATCGTGCCCGCCGAGGGCCGGTCTAAACCGCCCAACAACGCCAAGAGGGTGGACTTTCCCGACCCCGATGGCCCGACGATGGCGACGAACTCGCCGCGATGGATGGAAAAATCGGCGCCGTCGAGCGCTTTGACTTCGTGCGCGCCGACGCGATAATGGCGTTCGAGGGCGCGGGCTTGAATAAGTTCGTCCATGCAGGGAAATTTTACTGCTTTGCGGGTGAAGACGCGCATTCAAATGCGAAAAGGAGCGACTCGTTTGAGTCACTCCTTTTCGCGCGATGTTAACGCCAACTGGTGGCAAAGTTAATTCTTTTGTTTTGAGTCAACTGCCTGACGTCCGTTCCATCGGCTTTGACGGTATAAATTTCTATGCCGCCATTGCCTGAGAAACTGCTGTAACAGATGCGCTGACCATCGGGACTCCACGTCGCGTTTCTCGCGGCGGACGTGATTTGCTTCAAGCCCGTGCCGTCGGCGTTCGCAACGAAAATTCCCTGTGGCCCGCCGCCCTGAAAGGAGCCGCCGCTAACCAAAAGCAACCTGCGGCCATTGGGACTGAACTGTTGTGGAACTGGATTGACAGGCCCTGGTTCTCCACTCAACGAGAACGGCGTCACGTTGGAGCCGTCAGCATTCATCGTGTAAAGTGTGGGGCTTGCCCGACCCTTTGGGTCGTTGATGCCGCGCAGCGAGGAGAACAAGATTTTAGAATTATCTCCATTGAAGATGGCGTTGCTTCCGCCCTCGTCGCCCGTGAGATTGGTCTGGCCGGAACCGTCGGCGTTCATCACATAGGTTGCGGGATTGTTGTTTCGGTTAGAAAAGAACAAAATTTTGCGACCGTCGGGGCTCCATGTCGGGCCGCTATTATTGCCGGAAGCTCTGGTTAACTGGCGCATATTGCTTCCATCGGCGTCCATCAAATAAATCTGCGCGTCTCCCAACTCGTCACCCGGTCGTCCCACCGATACGAAAGCGATGCTGCGACCGTCAGGGCTCTGCTCGCCCCCGAAATCGTTGATCGGGCTATTGTTAGTGAGGCGCCTGATTTGACTTCCGTCGGGGTTCATGCGATAGATGTCAAATTCGCCTTCAACGTTGTTGTCTTTGTCGGAGTCGAAGATAATCGTGCCTACTCCCGTTGTGGGCACGCTCGGCCCGTTGCCACCGCCGCCGCAACCTCCCGCGACAAGAGAAACCGCCAGCAAGGCCGCGCTCCATTTGAACTGATGATTGAACATAAAAACCCGATCGTGTTTGACGCGAAACCTTCGACATGGACATTGTAACCGAAGCATACTGCGCGCACAAGGCACTTCGCGGCAAACTAACTCGCGATGAATCAACCCCAATGGGCCAGCGAACTGATGGCGCGCTACGAAAGCGGCGCGGGCAACCAGTTTATTTTACACGGCAACGTCGAAGACCGCTTCGTCTTGCCCGAATCGAACGCGCTCGGCTCGCTCTCCGAATATCTGCTCTCCGCATTACTGGGCCGCTTCGATGTCGTTTTATCCTACGATTTGGGCAACGGCATCCGCATCGAGAAGGGCCGCGAAATCTTCGCGCAATGGCCCGCCTTCAAAGCCAACCCAACGCTCCCGCGCGAACCGCGTCCGGCCTTGGAAGCGCTGGGCCATTACGGACGATTCGCCGCTAACCTCGCGCGCATGAATCAGTTGGCACCACGCATCGCCGTCGTCATCGAAGCCGCGCAATTGGTCGCACCGCAAGGCCAGGCGATTGACCCCGAAACCGGCGCTCTGGCGCTTTTGCTACGCGAATGGAGCCTCGATTCGTTGCTCATCGAAAGCCCGTTTACTTCGATATTGGTCGCCGAGAACCTCAACGATTTGAACGCCTTGGTCGCCGCCAATCCGCGCGTGGCGACGTTTAAAGTTCCGCTCCCGACGCCCGCCGACATGGAAAGCGCACTGCAAACTCTCGCGCCCAAATATCCGGTCGCCCTCCAAAATTTTTCGGGCGATCTCATCAGTTTCGCCGCGCAACTGGCGGGTGCGACGCTGAGTAGCGTCGAGAACTTGCTCAAGACGCGCGAGTATTCCAAGTCGCCGCTCGAAGCGTCCGACTTGGTTTCGCTGAAAAAGCAGCTCATCGAAGCCGACGCGGGCGGATTGATCGAATTCATCGAATCGAGCCGCACGCTCGATGATTACGCCGGAGCCGACGCGGTCAAGAAGTGGTTGCGCGGCGATTTAACGTTGTGGCGGCAGGGCGAAACCGAGGCGCTACCGATGGGCTATCTGTTTTGCGGGCCGGTCGGAACCGGCAAAACTTATTTGGTCGAATGTCTGGCGGGCGAGGCGGGCGTGCCAGTCGTGAAAATCAAGAATTTCCGCGACAAATGGATCGGCTCGACCGAGGGCAATCTGGAGAAAATCTTCCGTTTAATCGGCGCATTGGGTCGCTGTTACGTTTTCATTGATGAAGCCGACCAAGCCTTGGGCAAACGCGATTCGGGAAGCGGCGATTCGGGGCTGAGCGGGCGCGTCTACGGGATGTTCGCCCAGGAAATGAGTCGGGGTAGCAATCGCGGCAAAATCATCTGGATTCTGGCGACTTCGCGACCGGATTTAATCGAAGTTGACCTGAAACGACCGGGCAGAATAGACGTGAAAATCCCGCTCTTTCCGGCGACGACGCCCGAAGAAGCGTGGGAATTGTTGCGCAATCTGATGAAGCGGCGCGGCATGGAATTGCCCGATTCGGCGTTTAAATCGCTGAAGTCGAAATTGCCTGGCCTATTAACGCCGGGCGCGGCGGAAGCGTTGTCTGTCAAAGTTTATCGCGCGCATAAAGTCGAGGATATCGAGCCGCTTCAGGCGCTCAAAGACGCGCTGAAAGATTATCGTCCGCCGGTTGATCCGGCAGTTTTGGGCGAACAGATTGCTTTGGCGATTGGCGAGGCGAGCGACGCCGAATTTATTCCGGCGGCGCTGAAGGGAAAGGATGAAGGATAAAATTGCTTCTTCCCCTTTTTATCCTTTAGCCTTCATCTTTTCCCCTCACTCCGGTTCCGCCGATCCTTCCAGAATCACGCCGCGCGTGGCCGGAAACTTTTCATACCACAACTGCAAAACCTCGCGCAAATGGCTCGCATAACGATAATGCGCGCCGACGCCGGTGCGCAGTTCGGCTTCGTAGATAAATTTATCGGCGGTCGTGGTGTGCTCGAAATCGAACTGCGCGCCCAGATTCATCCAATAGACAAAGCTCGCCTGACCCGCGCGCAACGCCTCCATACATTTGCCCGCCAGCGCCGCGCCGCGTGCTGCCAACTGATGATAATCTGCGTCATCGGTTTGGTCGGTGGCGCCGTAAAAGCCCCAGGGCATCAGCAGGCAAACTTTGGTGCCGGTGCGATGGCGGTTCAAATCGCGAATGTCGCCGAACGCGATTTGGCCCCAGCCGAAGCGCACCGGCGTGCGGCGCAATTCCTCGCCGATGAAGGCGTAACGCGTGTCGTGGCCCATCAAATCTTCGGCGAAGATGGCGCCGTTATCGTCGGGCGCGCCCCAGACTTCGAGGCGCGGATTGGAGCGCACGCCCGCGACATCGAATTCGGGCGCGGGCGCACTGTTCATCGTCATCCAGGCGATGTTGATGAGTTGCTTCCACTCGATCTCCAGACCGCGCGCGAAGGAAGCGGATGGGGCGGCGTGCTTAATCATGCGCGGCGCGACCAACTCTAACTCGTCGCGAATTCGCGCCGCCAACTGTTGCGCTTCGGGCAGGGGATGACTGAACAATTGCTGGCACAGATTGACCCAGGCGCGCGCCGATTGAATCATCATCACGTTAGTTTGTAGCGCCGCCGGAAGAAAATAACGCGCCCGATCAAAAGCGTAATTGCGCTTCATACGCGCGACGGCTTTGCTGGCTTTATCGCTGTCGTCGTTGAGTAAAGCGGCGGGAATGCGCATCACCGATGGATCACGTTCGGCGACATCGTGCCAAAACGCGAGCGCGGTTTCGTAATTTTCCAGCGCCTCGTTCATCGAACTGCGCCAGTCATCGCGCCCCGATTCGGGGATACCGACGGCGGCGGCGTCGGGCAAATTTTCGGGCGCGAGTTGGATATAACGCGTCGAAGATTCCTGGCCGCCCGCCGTCGGGCACAGGCTCCAGATGTGATAGGCCAGCCACATCGAAATGCCGTCCATGAAGAGCGCGACCGGAACCATATCGGCCACACTTTGATGACCGAAGTCTATGAAACGAAAGATCGCATCAATAGATTTGTCTGGATTGTCGGGATCAATTTTGGCGAGAATCGCGTTAAGTCCATCGTTGGAACGACTGTAGCGCGCACCGGTGGCAGCCAAAAGTTCGGGCGTGAGGGCAGGGCGATTGGCCTCGTTGGAGGCTTGCGTCGGGCGCAGGGCGACTTGGGTGACTTTCATTTGCGGGTATTTCAGGATAGCGGGATTTCGGATTTCGGATAATCGGATGGGATGTTGCGAACCGCGAGCGTGAGCGACCGGCTAAGTTTTAGGAGCTAAACCATAACGCTATGACAGATATAACTTTTAGCCGGTCGCTCACGCTCGCGGTTCGCAACATCCCATCCGATATCTGAAATCCCGCTATCCTTTCTCCCCGTGCTTTCGATTATCTGGGAAGTCATCGCGCCGATATTTGCGATGGTCGGGTTGGGTTATTTGGTGCAAAAGCGCGTCGGCCTCGATTTGCAGACGCTGGCGCGGCTCAACTTTTATGTGTTCGTGCCGGCGTTTCTGTTCGTCAAAATTTACGAGTCCACGCTTTCGCTCGCCGACGTGGGGCGCATCGGATTGCACTTCGCGTTGTTCTTTGGCATCATGGGCGCGTTGGCGTGGGGGTTGGCGGGCGTCTTCGGGTTGGGCGAACGAATGAAGCGCGCTTTGACGGCATCGGTCATCTTTTACAACTCGGGCAACTACGGCATTCCCGTCGCGCAATTGGCTTTCCATGGCGCGGCCCTCCCGCTTCAGGTGCAGGCGACGATGGTGATGTTTCAGAACATTTCGACGTTTACCGTCGGCGTGTTTATCATGGCGGGCGGGCGCGGCGGACGCAAACGCGACACTTTGCTCGAAGTCTTCAAGCTGCCGATGATTTACGTCTTAGTGTTGGCGGGCGTAATGCGATTTTTCGGATGGGCGCCCCTGCCGCCGGTCAATACGGCGTTGCATTTTCTGTCCAATGCTCTGGTGCCGATTGCCGTGGTGACGTTGGGCGCGCAGATGGCCGGATTGCCGGTGCCAAAGTTCGGGCGCGCGCTTTCGCTTTCGCTGGCACTGCGACTGGTGGCGGCGCCGATTATCGGTTTCGGATTGGTGTGGGCGCTGGGCATCAAAGGTTTGCTGGGCGAGGCGTTGATGGTTTCGACGTGTTTCCCGACGGCGGTCAATTCGGCGCTTTTAGCGCTGCAATTCGAGAACGAGCCGGAGTTCGCGGCGGCGGCGGTGTTCTATTCGACGATTGTCTCGACGCTGACGGTCTCGGCGACGATTTACGTCGCGCGCGAGTGGCTGTTTTGAACAAGGATAAAGGATGAAGGATAAAGGATAAAGGATGAAGGTGGCGTTGAGACGAGCGTAAGAATTGAGCATCGCCCTTTATCCTTCAGCCTTTATCCTTTATCCTTTCCCGGTGAATCAAGATTTATTGATAGCGATTGTGCTGATGGTCGCCGGACTCGTCGGTTGCGTGGTGCCGGTTCTGCCCGGCCCACCGTTGGCATGGCTGGGCGCGCTTTATTATGGCTGGCAAACCGGTTGGGCGAAGATTTCGCCGTTCATTTTGGCGTTGATGCTGGTCATCGCCCTCGTGGGCGCGACGGCGGATTGGTGGATGGGCTTTCTGGGCGCGAAAAAGGGCGGCGCCTCGGCGTGGAGCCAGGTCGCCGCCCTCGTCGGCGGACTCATCGGGTTGATCGCGTTTAGCCTGCCCGGAATGCTCATCGGTTCGGTCGCGGCGATTGTTGCGGTCGAGTGGCACCGTTTGCGCGAATGGAAGGGCGTGCTGCGCGCGGGCGGCGGTTATCTGGTCGGCTTTCTGCTGGCGATGGTCGTCGAAGTCGTTTGCACGCTATTTATCATCGGCATCTTCGCCGCACGACTGATGTTGTAGGAGCAGGGGACAGTTATCAGGTGTCAGTTGTCAGGAGTTCAGCAGTCGAGGCTTCTCCGGTAAAGCGCGCGCGTGAGCAAGCGGCCCTTTGCAGTTGCAAGAAAAATTTAACTTTGCTCAGAGCTTTGTGGCCCGCTTGCTCACGCGCGCGCTTTACCGGGGAAGCCTCAACTGACGAACTCCTGACAACTGACACCTGATAACTGAAATCTTGAAAATTACCCGCGCAAGACCAGAAAATACAACGCGGCCCATCCGAGGGCGCCCACTATCGAAAGCAACAGGGCTTGCGAGGCGGCGTAGGGATATGAGGGGCGCTTTAATATCGCCAGGAGCAGGCCAATGGGGAACGCCGTCAGGCTCAACAGTTTGTTGGGCCACGAAAGCGGACGGTTGGCGGCCCGTTTACATTTGAGGCAAACGGCATCGCGCGGGACGGCGAAAAAAGTGTTGTGGCAGTAACCACATTTGATGGTCGTCGCGCCTTTTCTGGAGTGAGTAGAGGAAGGCTGCGCGCGTTTTTCCCCCGTCCTGACTGGGCGACTGGCGATGTTATTATTCATTGATGCAGCTTTAAAGTGGAAAACAAATATTCAACGTTCGTCAAAACTCTGAATTTATTGTTAGGATGTAAATACTCACGGCTTCCGGTGAACCGCGCGCGAAGGCGAATGGATACACAGCAATCGCGTCATAGTGCGACGGGCCGACTTGCTTACGCGCGCGGTTCACCGGGAGACTGAATATTTAAATTAGGATTAACACAGTTTAGCTACATGCCAGAGTGTTGCCAAGGCATTGCCAAGGCATTGCCTGATGTCGCCCGAACACTCACACTCTCTGCGCATGAAAAACCACCGTGACATCCGCATTGGCACTCTGATTCCCGCCGCCCGGGCGCCCTCGATTATCTCGCAGATTTTGCCGCACGGCTTCGAGAGTTTCTCGTTGACTTTCTGGCAAAAGATAGACGTAACCGATTGGGCCGACAACGCCGCTCAAGTGAAAGAGGCCAACGGCGATCAGGCCATCGTTTCTTCGCTGGCCTACTTCGGCAATCCCTTACAAAACGAAGATCACGCCGCCGGTTTTGCGGCCTGCATTGACAACGCGCATCATTACGGCTGCGCTTTGGTGGCGGGTTTTAGCGGTGCCATCGAAGGCGAACCGTTGCCTAACTCGATGCCGCAATTTACCAAAGTCTGGGGCGAATTGGCGCAGCGCGCCGAAGACAAGGGCGTGCGCATCGCCTTCGAGAACTGCGACATGGGCGGTGATTGGAATTCGCCCAAACTCAACATCGCCCATTCGCCCCGCGCGTGGGAAATGATGTTCAACGCTGTGCCCTCGCCAGCGTTGGGCCTGGAGTGGGAACCGTGTCACCAGATGGTTTCCCTCGTTGATCCGCTTCCGCAGTTGCGCCAGTGGATTGACAAGGTGTTCCACGTTCACGGCAAAGACGCCACCATCGCCTGGGACGTAGTGCGCCGAGCGGGCATTCGCGGCGGCGAGCCGTATGTGTGGCATCGCACGCCCGGCTTTGGCGATACCAACTGGACGGACGTGATTTCGATTCTGCGCCAGAACTGTTACCAGGGCACCATTGACATCGAGGGTTTCCACGATCCGGTTTATCGCGGCGAGGCCGAGTTGACCGGTCAGGTTCACGGCTTGAATTATCTGAAGAACTGTCGCGGCGGCGCGTGGCTGGAGAATCCGGTCGAGTGGAATGGGTAAGGGAGTTAAATCAAAAGGACAGTCCCGCTCATTCTCATAAGCGGGACTGTCCTTTTGCATTCTTGCATCTTAACGGCTATTCATGAGGTCGCCTTTTGTGCTATTTGAGATGCTATTCTGGCATACATCTCTTGATACTCTTGATAGGTTTTGCCCCTGTTCTTCTTATACCAAGTTGCGTAACCTGGAAAAGCGCGCCAATGAGCATCGGCGTAGATAGGAATCATTTTCGCCGCCTCTTTGTCTGCAATCAGACGGCTAAGTCCTATGCGGCCTATGTATGTGTAAGGGCGAATTCCTGGGTCTAACCTTTCCGCCTTGTCGTAGGAGAGCATCCCCAGGCGTCCCATGTGAGCTGCGTAAGCCTGCTGGGCAGGGTCTTTATCGTCCCGCAAGGATAAACCGTAATACTCAGCGGCTTGAGCCAACCAGTAGTGAGCATCAGCCCAATCTGGCGAACGTTTAACGGCTTTCGATGTCCACTCAAAAGCGCGTTTTCTGTTCTCTTTGAACAGGTAACGCGCGTCGTAGGCGCGCATTACCAGAATTTCGGATGAGTGAGCGCCTTTTTTGTAAGCTCGATCACGAAAGAAAATGGCGGTTGCTTCGTTACTTCCTTTGTAGTCGCTGTAATCAAGGTCTTTCTTCCAATTCCAAGGCCTGAAACCGTCCGCCAGATCATGGGCGAAAGCAAAGGCGGCGCTATCTTGCACTGTCGCGCTAAATTCGTGGCCCAACACTATGTCTTCGTAGTAGCCCAAAGCCGTGTTGTTATAGCCCTGACGCGTCGCGCAGATCAGCACGTCGTAAGTGCCACGCAGATTGCCTCGCGTTTTTTGCAGAGCTGGAACCACGTCCGCTCGTGATTTGAAGTGCCACTTCATTGTGCCAACTTGAGCGCAAGCTGGTAAGGCCAGAAGCGGAATCGTAATGAAGGTGGTGAGTAACGTCAAAACTTTCATTACGACACACCTCCCGACGGATAGTCGTAATTCTGCGGAGGAATTGGGGTATGCGGCAATGCCGTTGTATCCAATCCTTCATAAGGCACTGCATCTGACCATCGGGCGTCTTGTGAATCCTCGACATCTTCGAAGAGTTCGTGATACACCTCATAAGGGGAATTGACAGGATTTCCCTGGGCGTCAACGCTTATCATCCGACGAACCGCGCCAGCTTCGTCGTATTTGAAGAACCTTTTGTGCCTACGCTTGAAGTTGTGTATGGCAATCAGGTATTTATACTCATTATCCCCGATGTCCTTGGGCACGTCCGTCGTGAGCGACAAGGTAAACTTATGCGTAGAGGTGTATTTGGCTTCCGCCGATAAGCCAAGGAAGTCTTTGAACGCGCTGACTTCTGTAGTCGCTTTCACACCCAGTCCAGTCTCGGTCGAGACCTCGTCGTTGATGGTGATGGTTGCCGATTGTTCATCGCGCACACCTGGCCACCCCAAAACGTCATTTGTTGGACGAAGAATTCCTTTCGTGCTGGTATAGGGCTTTTGAACCGTGTATTCGGTGATTTGATCGTCGATTACGCGTTCGATAGGGTCATGCAAAGTCAAATGGTAGTAAGCCTTGGCTGTAGCTCCATCGGAATCTGTTAGCGTGCAGGTATTATCAAACGTTTGCTCTCCTGTGGGAGAACCGTGATAACTAAAATTGAACGGGACTCTGCCACTAACAGTGGGAGTTCCATACTTTGACCTCCCATACATCTCGGAAATGGACACTGCGGGTTCTGAATCAAAACCGGCCCATGTCCACTTGGCGGTTGGATTGATCCATTCAGAGCCAGAGCGTAAAGCAGAGATACTAATGCGTGGGTTTACTACCTCAGAAAGTGAGGTTGCCCCATAAGCTGAGTAAATCGAATCGCCGTAGGTATGCCATTCGCTATTCTCCAACTCGGCGCGTTCGTAACGACCGTTGCGCCACAGCCTCACGCTGCGCTTGTCCTCAATGGCACTAGCCCCAATCGATAGGGCAACACCTGAAGAATGAACTTCCTGAGCAGAGCAATCCCCCATGAGAGTGACAGTTTTCAATGTCACCTCTGCCTGATGACCGGAATTGTCATAGCTGTAAAGATGTTTGCCACCAGCTTCATACTGGTCATAAGCTACCGAGGTTCCGTTCACATAACCTTCTTCAGTCAGGTTTTTTGGATCGCCCTGACCATTATCAAGAGTCACCGTAGTTCCAGTCCCCCAGAGGCCTGACGTGACAAAGTAGTTGAGTTTTGAGGGCGGTGGGTCACTTGCTATCGTTTGGCCCGCACTGGGATGCCATGTCGCTATGATAGGAAATACTCCCGTCACATTGATATGAGCCGTTTGGTTTGGCCCAGCAGAGGCTTCATAAAAATCATCGCCGTCTGTGCCCTCAGGCGCGCCTTCAGTGGTTTGACTGTTGACTCTGGGATTGTAGGTAGTCTGCGTGCCGCTATAGCTACCTTTCGCTTCAAAGCTCCATTGCCCCGCCTCAGCATTCGGCGCAATTGCGCCTAACATCGTGACGCTCAACATCAACGGCCCAACGGCCCAACGGCCCAACGGCCCAACGGCCCAACGGCCCAACGGCCCAACGGCCCAACGGCCCAACGGCCCAACGGCCCAACGGCCCAACGGCCCAACGGCCCAACGGCCCAACGGC
>JAABUN010002235.1_pt1 | contig 35634 bp, 35 predicted proteins | sample 5559311 | NCBI WGS metagenome assembly JAABUN01 (sample SAMN10711877, study PRJNA513370) | rock metagenome | isolation source: Antarctica rocks | place: Antarctica: Victoria Land, Siegfried Peak sud | reverse complement strand
GCCGTGGCCCGCCGGTGGGGCGGGGATCGTTCCCCCATCGGCCATTGCTGCCGACACTTTCGCATGAACTATCCGCGGCGGCACACCATGCCGTCGGCGCAGGAGGGTTTTTCAACACGCTGCATGTCACTACAGCGACAGTTAGCGAGGCTGTCGAGTACCTTTCCCTCTTGAGTAAGGGGAGAGGGGGATAAACGTCGTGACTGACACCACGGGGTTGACGACGATCGAGCGCTGGCCGGACGCGCTGGCGGCGGTGCATGCGCGGATCGCCCACCGCTTCGCGCGCTCGGAGGCGCGCGAGCGGGCGAAGCGCTACCTCACCGGCCTGCTGGGGCGGGTGGAGCGCAAGAACGGCTGGCAGCTCGCGGAGGCGCTCGGCGAGGCGGGGCCGCAGGGCGTGCAGCGCCTCTTGAACGCCGCTATCTGGGACGCCGATGAGGTTCGCGACGACCTGCGGGGCTACGTTGTCGAGCATCTCGGCGATGCGGCGACCGGCGTGCTCATCGTCGACGAGACCGGCTTCCTGAAGCAAGGGGCGAAGTCGTGCGGCGTCGCGCCCCAGTACAGCGGCACGGCGGGCACCACCGCGAACTGCCAAGTCGGGGTCTTCCTGGCGTACGCGTCGGCGGCGGGCGCGGCCTTCATCGACCGCGCCCTGTACCTGCCGCAGGAGTGGGCGGAGGACGGCGACCGCCGGGCCGAGGCCGGTATCCCCGAGGAGACGCCGTTCGCCACCAAGATCGCGCTGGCCCAGGACCTGTTCGCGCGGGCGTTCGCGGCCGAGGTCCCCGCGCGCTGGGTCCTGGGCGATGCGTTCTATGGGCGGTCGCACGAGCTGCGGGCGTGGCTGGAGGAGCAGGGGCGCGCCTACGCGCTGATGATCCCGAAGACGAACGCGGTCGAGTACGCGGGACGTCGGGCACGGGCGGAGCAACTGGGGGCGCACCTGCCCGCAGGTGGGGCCGACGGTCCGTGGGCCTGCCTGGCGCTGTCCGCGCCGTGTGCCGCCGGGATGGAGCGCTGGCTGCTCGTGCGCCGCGACGCGGCGGACCCGCGCGAGGACGCCTACTTCCTCGCGCACGGCCCGGTGGGCACCAGCGCCGCGGAACTCGTCCGCGTGTGCCGCACTCGCTGGCAGATCGAGGAAGGCTTCGCGCAGGCCAAGGGGGAAGTCGGCCTGGACCAGTACGAGGTGCGCCGCTGGGACGCTTGGCACCGGCACATCACGCTCTGCCTCCTGGCGCACGCCTATCTCGTGGTCATGCGCCAGGCGGCTCGGCAAGAGGAGCATGCGAAAAAAGGGGCCCCATCGCGGGCCTGATCCCCCTCACCGTGCCGGAGGTGCGCCGGCTGGTGCTCGCGCTGGGTGAACCGGCGGAGCGGCGCGCGTTCCGCCTCGGCTGGTCGCGGTTCCGCCGCGCGCATCAGGCCGTCGCCGCCCGGTGTCGCGTCGCCACCCGCACCGGGGCGCACGACGACCCGCCGACCCCGCGGGCGGTGTCCCCACCGGCTCCGCCGCCCGCGGGGCTGACCGATGCCGAGTGGACGACGGTCGCGCCGCTGCTCCCGCCGCAGCGGCCACCACGAGGACGGCCGCGCCACGACCATCGCGTCGTCTTGAGTGGCATCCTCGCGGTGGTCCGCACGGATGGCTCCTGGCGTGCGATGCCGCGCGAGTACGGCAAGTGGGAGCGCGCCTACAAACGGTACCAATTGTGGTGCGCCAGCGGGCTATGGCCCCGCATCCTGGCGGCACTGGGGCAGGACCACACCGATCCAGACGGATAACTGTCGCTGTAGTGCTGCTTAGGGTAAGCCAGACAGGGGGCGGCGTCAAGCGCCAAGGAGGGCTGCTACGAGGGGGAAAGCGGGAAGACGCGACGACACGCGGCCCGCAAGCCGCGCCGACGCGTCCCCCCCGACTACAGCGCCCTGGTAGCGCGTCGCCGCCGCCCGCGAATGCGCTCAGGTCCGCGCGATCCGCGTCGGCAGCGCTTCGACCATCATGGCGCACACCCGACCCGCGCCGCCCCAGTCACCGGCCGACACGCCACCACCCGACCCCGCCGCCCTGTTCCTTCCCCGCATCGGGGGCAACCGACGCGGCGGGAGTCGCAGCCCCGGCATAGAGCGCGGCGAGCTGCGCGACGATCGCGGCGGTGACGAGGATGACGAGGGCGCCGAGGGCGAGGGCCGCGCGCAGCGACGCCCCCGCCGGGGCCAGGTCCGGCCGCCGCAGCAGCGCCGCGACGGCGACCAGCAAGAGCGCTTTCAGGCCCAGCGCCGCCCAGACCCGCCCCGGCCAGGGCGGCGGGAAGCGCCGCAGGGGGCGTGCCCAGCGGTGGAGCGGCCACCAGCGCGCCCGGCGGGCGAGCTCCGCCTCCGCGAAGGCCCGCAGCCGCGCCCGCGCGTCCGGGTCGTCCTCGTCGGGCAGCCCCGCCACCCACGCCGCCAGGATACGGTCGGTCTCCGCGAACGCGGCCAGGCGTCGTCGGCAGTGGGCGCACGCCCGCGCGTGGGCGTCCACCCACTCCCCGCGCCCCCCGCGCAGCGCCCCTTCCTGGTAGGCGATCAACTCCCCATCCTCGACGTCACAGTACGGCGTCGTCCCCATCATCCCCCTCCCCGACCAGCGCCCGGTAGTGCGCGCGGAAGGCGGCCTTGGCCCGCGCCAGCCGCTGCCGCGCCGCCGTCGGCGTGATCGTCAGGATGGCCGCCACCTCGCGGCAGTCGAACCCCCAGACCCCCCCCGCAGCAGCAGCGCCTCGCGCTCGGCGGGGCGCAGCGCGGCCAGCGCGCGCTGGACCATATCGCGCTCCACGGCTGCGGCCGCCACAGCATCCGCGCGCGCGGACACAGCCCCGCCCGTCTCACGCGCCGAGAGCCAGTCGAGCGAGACGAAGCGGCGCAGGTGCCGCCGCCGCTCGGCCTGCCGCCAGCGGTTGCGGGCGATGGCGTAGAGCCAGGGCGCGAACCGGTCGTCGGACGCCAGGCGGTCGAGCCCGCGGAAGGCCGCCTCGAAGGTGTCCTGCGCCAGGTCGGCGGCCTGCTCGGGGTCGCCGCACAGGCGCGCCAGCGTCCGCAACAGCGGCACCTGGTAGCGCTCGACCAGCGCGGCGAAGGCGGCCGCCGACCCGGCGCGCGCCGCCGCGACGAGCGCCCGATCGCTGGCGGTGTCCCACGCCTCGCGGTCGACCATCGTGCCCCTCCGGTGAACCGGGCCGCACCCGCGCGCCACATCCGCGCGCCTTCCTTCTTTCTTTGTTGCGCGAGGGGGCCGATCGGTGACAGCTCCGGTCGGCGTCGTCGAGGTGGCAATAACGGGCTAGCTGCGCGGCGGTGGGCGGGCCGGCGTAGCGACCGTACTGGCGTTCCTGCTCGGGGGCCAGGAAGTCAACGGGCATCGCCGCCTTCTAGGGCGGCGCGCACCTGGGCCTCCGCGAGCTCGGCGTAGCCGAGGGTCGAGCGGATGTCGCGGTGACCGAGCACCCGCTGGACGATCGCGATCCGCTGCCCCTGCGCGACCAGCTCGCTCCCGCGCGTGTGGCGCAGCTGGTGGGGGGTGTAGCGCGGCACGCCGGCGGCGTCGACCAGCCCGGCGGCCGCGCAGACTTTCGCCCACTGGTAGTGGAGGGTGTCGTAGGAGACGGCGGTGCCGCGATTCGAGCGGAAGAGGGGCTCGTGCGCCCGGGCCGCCTTGTGGGCGTTGCGCCAGGCGCGCAAGCCGCGCACCGTGCGCGGGGTCGCGGCCGGGCCGAGGACGACGACCCGCTCGGCCCCGCCCTTCGGCTCGCGCACGCGCAGCGCCTCGCGGCCGGCGTCGAGGGTCACGTCCCCCCAGCGCAGCGCCAAGGCCTCGCCGGCGCGCATCCCGGTCTCGCGCAGGATGGTGAAGATGAGGCGGTAGAGGGGCGGGGCGGCGGCGATCGCCGCGGCGAGGGCGTCCCGCTCGCCGGCGTCGCGGATCGGCCGGGGGAGGCGGCGGCGGGCGCGGGTTGGTGCCCGGCCGGCCAGCGGGTCGCGCCCGCAGTAGTCGTGGCGGATGGCCCAGGCGAAGAAGCGGGCGAAGGTCGCCGCCCGGCGCCCGACCGTGCTCGGGGCGGCGGGCGGGCGGGCGAGCCAGGCCTCCAAGTCGGCGAGGCGCAGATTGTCGAGGGGGCCGGCGAAGCGCGGGTCGGCCGCGGCGGCGGCGAGCTCGTAGCGGTAGGCGCGCACGGTGCGCGGGCGGAGCCGGGCGAGGTGCGCCGCGTCGGCCAGGAAGGCCGCGTAGTGGTCGCCGAGGGTGTCTGCCATGCGCATCCCTCCGTCTTGCCAGAGAAATCCGGCGTTGGCGGAGTATCGCACTGACGGGACAACGCGGCAAGGGAGGGTGCATGGGGCGGGGTTTGCCAGAGAAACCGCGTTCTCCGGCAAACAACTCCGGCGTGTACGGCCCTCGCGGGGATACGCGGCACCGCCGTCCGCAGCGAACCCGACTCTTCGTTCCAATGATTGTCAGACCCCATCTTCCCCACTTGGTCAGAAAATATGGCCTATCACGCGTGTTCAAGCCCGCGAGATCGCCCGTTTCACCGTGCCGGTCCCCACTTTCCGCCCGGCTTGTCCCGAATTTGGCGACTGCGTCCTGAGTTCTGACACTACCCCGCCGCCAGCACGTCGGGGCCGAGGTCGATCAGCAGTTCGCCATCGATCAGCAGCGCACTGCGCTTGCGGAGATTCGGGCCACCCAATTCCTGCGCGCGATAGCAGTTATCGCAGCGGCAGAAGGGATCCGGGAACCCCTCCGCCGCCGCCGTGCCGAGGAACTGCGCGCGCATACCCCTCCTCCACCATCACACGCGCTGCTCGTGGCCGCCGCTACCCACGCGCACGCCAGGGCAGTCGCCGCCGCAACGCGGCGATACGGCTCCCAGCACCGCGAAGCATCCCGCCGCGACGCACTGCTTTGTCCACCATAGTCACCATACGGGACGAAGATTGAGCTCACCTTAATGCTGGGTAAACGCGAGGTTAAATACTGGATGGGCGGGCATGGCTAGGGGCGACCGACGCGGTACGCACGACCACCCGGCGATCCTGGAATCGCTGCGGTCGCGCCCGGGTGAGGAAGTCCTGGCGTTGCTCCTCGCATCCGAACCCGGGGCGATCGGTCAAGGCGAAGCGCCCGAACCCGCGCATGGGGTAGTGGCACCGTTGCACCCCCGGTGATCTTGCTCGATCCGATTATTACCGTTCTGCTTGGTGCGGTGGACGACCACAGCGCCTGGCGTCTTGCGGATCGCCCGCTGGTAGGCGTCGTGGCCGTCGGTCGTGACCACCTCCGGGGCATGGCCGACCGTAGAGTCCATGCGAGGCAAACTGCGGGCACTCGTGCGCCCGGATCGCCAGCCAAGCACGCCGGATGGACTACATGGTCAGGACAGATCGCCGGGCCCTGATTTTGGTAGCAGCGTCACATCCGTGGGGGTTGCTCGTGGTCGCCTTCGACGCTAAGGATGGGTGACGCACGGCGTCAGCACTCCCTCGCTGCTAGGACGGCGCGGTGTCGGCGTCGTGCCCTGTTCCCGCCGGCCCGCGCTTGCGCCGTACCACCCAGGCGATCGCCGCGAGCAGTAGCCCTCCCAGCACCAGATAGGTGGCCGGGCCGACGAAGCGACCGACCACGGCGTAGTTGTCGCCGAGTAGGCGACCGAGGAAGGCCAGTAGGCCGGTCCAGATGACGACGCCCAGGGCGGTGTAGGCGAGGAAGAGCGGCACGGACATCGCGTGGATGCCCGCCGGGATCGAGATGAGCGAACGGACGCCGGGGATCAGCTGGCACAGGAAGACCGCCCTCTTGCCGTGGCGGTCGAACCAGCCTTGGGCATTGTCGAGATCCGCGCCGGAGACGGTCAGCCACTTGCCATACCGATCGGCCCAGCGGTGCAAGCGCTCCCCGCCCACCGACCGCCCGAGGTAGTACAGCGGCAGCGAACCCAGGACCGAGCCGGTCGCGCCCGCCAGCCAGACCGCCCAGTGCGCCAGCTTGCCCTGTGTGGCGGTGAAGCCAGCCAGCGACATGATGATCTCCGAGGGGAGCGGCGGGAAGACGTTTTCCAGGAACATCAAGAGCGCGATGCCAGGGTAGCCCAGTGTCTCCATAATCTGGCGTGCCCAGTCGAGCATGCGCGGTACCCCCTTCCCTCTCGTGTCGTGGCATGCCTTACCGGCGCGCGACTGCGTCCGCTGCGCGACAATGCAGGGAGCGGGCCTCGTCCACTGCTTCCTGGGGTGCGTCTAGCGGGCGGGCGTTGCGTCGGGTCGTTCTATCCCCTACGGGACAACAGATGCCACCACCGTGGATTGGTGAAGCGCGATGCCACGCGGATTGCGCTCGCGCGCTCCTCTTCGGGGAAGTCGTTGCTCGGCGGTGCTTCCGGGTGGTGCTCGACCGTGAAATGCCACCAGTCGCCCGCGGCATCCGAGCGCCGCAGTTGGCGCTCCCTGCCATCAACGTTTTCACAAGTCCGACCCCCCATCTCCCAACAGCCTGTTGTTGCGACCACTGAGCGCGTTAACAGCCCCTACGGTCGGGAGCGCGCCATCTTGTCTGGCCCGGAAACGGCCTGCGGCTGGGACAACTTCGGTATGTCGACCCGGGTGCGGGAGGTCGGTGCTGCCGTCGATCCGTCGGTCGCGGTCGCCGCAGACATAGGCGGCGTTGATCGTGTCCTCCCCGTAGACCAGGATCGCCACCTGGCGATCGTGCGGCAGGGAGATCATGCCGCGCGGCAGCGCCGCCGGGTCGCGACTCACCGGAATGACCGTGTCGGTGCGGGCGTACTCATCATCGGCACACCGATCGACGTCGACCACGAGGATAATATTGCCCCGCCTGTGCTTCCGCCAGTTCGGCAGGGCGCTCCGCAGCTCGCCGGGCGCGTCGTTCGGGCCACCGGCCACGGTCGGCGGCGTCTGGAGGCGGGCCGTGGCGACATCCGCCCGGTAGAGGAACGGAGCCAGCGTCGGCAGCGCCACGATCGCCAGCATTGGCCCGATCGCGAAGACGTACACCGGGCGCGGTCGTCGCCCCGGCAGCGGGCATCGCCGGGGGCCACGCGCGGCGACGTTGCGCCGTCTTTACCTTTGCACGGCTCGTCCGCGAACTCGTCGCCGCGCGCCCCTGGCCGACCCGTCGGCCTTCGCGCAGGCGCTTGCGGAGGAGGCGCAGGCAGCCTCGCCGCACCGTGTCCCCGAAATCGACTCGAGTCCGGTTTTCGCTCATCTCCCTCATCTCCCGCCCGGAATCCATCCGAAGCACCAACGCCACGGGAGACCACGGAAGGCGCGGGCGGCTAGGAAACCTTGACGAAGATGGGGTTCGAGTAGAACCAGAGGTCATCCCAGGGCGAGTCGGGCTCGACGATCTGGCCGCGCTGGTCGGCGTCCATCGCCGGCGTGGCACCGCGGTCGTCGGTGTTGGTGCCCCGGAGGCGGATGTAGAAGTCGCCGGTGATCTGCTCGAAGCGATAGTAGATCGTGATCGTCAGGCCGTCCGGGCCCGACTGCTCGTCCCAATAGCCCTGCTGGAAGGTCTCCACGACCCGCGTGCTGGGGTTGACGAAGTTGTCCGGCCCGGCGGTCGCGCTGAGGTTGGTGATATCGCCGGCGATCAGGTCGATGTGGTCGACCGCCGGGCGATCGTGGTGGGCGTTGGCGGCGGCGGGGACGCGCGCCTTGATCGTCACCAGGACGTCGGCACCGCCAGCGACCGCCAGCACGCCGCCGGTCATCACCTCGGCCCCGCCCGAGGCGGCCGTGAACTTGAGGGCGTCGATCAGGTCGCCCTGGACGACGAACATCCGCCCGGCGCGCAGGCTGTCCATCACCGCGACGTAGCTGCGTTCCTGGGTGATGGCGTAGGTGCGGCTGTACTCGCCGGGCCGGAAGTCGCCGTAGGTCGGACGCGGGAAGTAGCGGTCGAGCTCCTTGACGTAGCCGAGGGTGTTGAACTCCTTGTTGTCGACATCCTGCAGGTCGTTGAAGTACTTGTGCGCGTCGCTGTTGGCGGTGATCCACCAGCGGATACCGTCGCCGAGCAGCGCGTCCCACAGCCCGCCGAGTGTGGCGGTCATCCAATCGAAACCGCCGTAGGTGAAGTAGGCCTCGGGCGGGTAGCCGGGCCAGGCACCCGCCTCGGGGGTGTTGCCGTAGAAACCCCGATAGGAGACGATCTTCCCCTCGCGGTCGCGGATCAGCCCGGCGGCCTGGTGGCCGGGCGCGCCCTCGAAGCCGTAGGCGACATCCGGCCCGGCGGCCTTCCAGGCGCGGATCTCGTGGGGCGAGTCGAGCCCCCGTCGCGCGGGGTGATTGGCGAAGAAGAGCGGTCGCGGATCGAGACCCTGGAGGTAGCGCAGCCCCTCCTGGGCCTTCTCTTCGGTGCTGGTGACGATCGCGCCATCGTAGGCCAACTCGAAGGCCTTGATCTGGTCGCGCTCCGTGGCCGTGGGGAGCATCATCACGGTGCCGTGCTCGGCACCGGGGATGTTCATCTCCAGCCCGGTGAAAACCAGCATCTCCTTAAAGGCGTCGCGCGCCCCGACGACATCGGGGTAGGTGAGGTCGACGCTGAGCTTGTTGTGGGCCGCGCTGCCGTGATCGGTGATCACCATCCAGTCGAGGCCATGGTAGTTGGCCTCGGCGACCTGTCGCTGCACGGCGTATTTGGCGTCGGCGCTGTAGCGCGTGTGGATGTGGTGGTCGCCGGAGAGGAAATAGTAACCATCGAACTCGTCCGCGCCCTGGGGGCGGTAGGCGCGCACCGCGAGTGGCCGACCGGTGCGCGGGTCGGCGGCGAACGCCCCCCCCGCCGCGATGCCGCCCCCGGCGATCAGGAGCCCTGCGGCACCGATCCCGCGGAGCACCTGTCGGCGGGTGACGTTGCCACGCCGCGCGTGGGCGCGCGCCTCGGCGAGGTTGCGCTCGTAGTCCGCTCCGTACGAGCAGCAGTGGTGCCCGTGGTCGTGGTCGTGACTATGGCCCGGATCGTCGGTCCCGCACATCGCTCGGCCTCCCTCTTGCGCTCGCCATCCCACCGCCGATCTGGTCGACGGCGACACCTTTCCCGATACAGTGTAGGCGCGCCGGGTTAAGGGGGTATTAACGGACTGTAAGTCGCTCGTTAAGGACCGGCGGCGTCGCGGTAATTGGACACGAGGGGAACGATCAACGCCTCCGTGTGGCGTGGATCGCGAGGGCGACCTGAGCGTTCGCGGGCACCCGGCGTCCAGGGTCGTGGTGCCAGGGACACCCACGAAGCAGCCCGTGACACGCCGCCATTTGCTGAGCGCGAGCCGCTTGCCGACGAATGGATACGCCCGGCCTCGTAGGAACCGAGGGACGCTTCGCGGACCTGCTCCCTGACCACGATGGCCAGTTCCAGGCAGTTGTAGGCATCACCGATGCGGGGAGTCCGCCCTTGCCCCCGACCGGGCCGTAGAGACGGGCGGCATCGCCGACGCGAATCAGGATCTCCGCGCGGCGTCGCCCTCGACGCAGGCGATGCAGCACCGATCACGGTTCGGTGGCCCCCCCGGGGCGGCTTGTAGAAGCCCCGCTCAGCGCCACGCCGTAGTTGGCGCAGCTACGCCCCTGCACTATTCGTGGTCTCCCGCTGCCATGCCGGGTAGTGATCGTCGCCAGGCCGGAGGCGGGGCGCTCGATGACCTCGTAGGATGGTGCGGGTGGGCTGACCTTCCCTGCCTTTCTTCAGGCGTTCTCCCAGCATGCGGACGTTAGCACGCCAGGGCAAACGCCATGCCCGAGAGTGACATCAATCGGCGTGACCACGGCATTGCCTCCCCGATGGTCCCGCTGGCGATCACGGGGACTTCCTCGGTATACGTTGAAGGGCACCGCACATCCATAGCGCTCTCATCGGTCGCATCGGCATACTCGGTAACCTGACCGTTTCGTCTTCTGTCCGGGATCGAATCCGGTCACTCTTGCGTCAGGACTGCCAAGAAACCATGGCGGATGGCATGAACGGCCAGCGTGGCGGATCGCCGCGCGCTCCCTGGCGTTTAACCCTCCGCTAACCGATGGTTAACATCCGCTTAACCATCGTGCCCTACACTACGCCCGATGTTGCGGGGGTGGCTCCGCCCGCTAATCGATCCCGCCGACGTGCAACGCCGTAGCGGTCTTCCCGAGGCAGGTCGGTATGTGGCAGCAGATCCCCTGGCCCTACCGGATCGCGCGGGTCGCGCTGATACTGCTGGCAGGCGACCTTGTGTCGCGCCCACCTCTGGGCGATCAGCCCTGGCACGACGTGATCCAGCTGCTGAGCGGGGCGCTGATAGTCGCCTGTGGCGTGTCCGTCGGTACGGGGCGGCACTTCGTCGCTCCGGGCGATCGGGCCGAACAACGGTTGGTGGGCGTATCCCTGAGCGTCATGGGGCTGCTGATCGCGCTCGGCGCGCTCCTCTTCGCCTTACAGGTATGAGGTGTCGAGTGGCAAGGATGGCGGGATGACGGCCACGGGCGAGGGGGGCGCGGCGAAGAAGATCCTCGTCGTTGACGACGAGCGGGTGCTGGCCGAGACGATCGGCTACAACCTGCGCCGCGAGGGCTACGCCACCGTGGCCGCGCACGACGGGCCGGGCGCGCTGGCGACGGCGCGGCGCGAGCGCCCCGACGCGCTCGTCCTCGACGTGATGCTCCCCGGCCTCGATGGCTTCGAGGTCTGCCGCGCCCTCCGCCGCGAGATGGCGACCCCGATCCTCCTGCTCACGGCGCGCGAGAGCGAGCTGGACAAGGTGCTGGGGCTGGAGCTCGGGGCGGACGACTACCTGACCAAGCCCTTCTCCATGCGGGAGTTGCTCGCCCGCGTCAAGGCGCTGTTGCGCCGCAGCGCGATCGTCGACGCGGCCACCCGCGCCGCTACGCCCGATGCCGCGAGTCAGTCCGTGGAAGCCGGGCCGCTCCGGATCGACCCGGTGCAGCACCGCGCCAGCTGGGACGGGCACCCCCTCGACCTGAAGCCCAAGGAGTTCGAGTTGCTGCTCTTCTTCGCGCGCCATCCGCAGGCGGTCCTCTCGCGCGATGTGCTGCTGGAACGGGTCTGGGGCTACGACTACCAGGTCGACACGCGCACCGTGGACGTCCACATCCGCTGGCTGCGGGAGAAGATCGAGCCCGAGCCGAGCCGCCCGGTCCACCTGCTGACCGTGCGCGGCCTCGGCTATCGCTTCACCGCCTGAGGTGCGTATCCCTCTCAAACCGACAGGCATGACCGCTGCGCGGTGCCTCCGAATCGGACGATCGGCTTCCACACTCGCCTGATCCTGAACACCGTGTCACCCCTCCCCGCACTAATAGGCCCTTGTGCTATAGACGTTCGGAAAATGATCTGGAGAGCGATCCGCAGCATAGCTGGAACAAACACGTCAGTGTATTCCAGATCTTTATCCGGAAGTCTATAGTTGGTGGGGAAGGCGAGGTCCTTGATCTGGCGGAAGTCGGCGTGCCCCAGGAGGCGGTTGAGATAGCGGCAGAGGGTGTGCGCGGCGAGTTTGGTGTAGAGGCGTGCGCACAAGCCGTGGAAGGTGTGGGCGTGGTGCAGGGCGAGGCCGAACTGCGCGGTCAGTTGGTCGTTGACCGTCTCGATGATCTGCCGCGCCGCGTTGAGGCGGCGCGCGACGGGGTCCGGCAGCTGGCGGCGCTGATTGCGGCGGGGCACGGTCAGCAGCGCCGTGCCCCGCTCGGCGCGCAGCTCGGTCGCGAGCGGGGCGCTGATGTACCCCTTGTCACCGAGGACGGTCAGGCCGACATGCTCGCGCAACAAGTCGCCGCCGACGGCCACGTCGCTGGCGCTCGCGGGGGCGAGCGTGAAGTCGCGGATGACGCCGCCCAGGGTGACCAGCAGGTGCAGCTTGTCGCCGAAGCGCGTCTGCTTCTTGGTCGGCACCTTGCCGAAGTCGGCCCCCGCCGCCCGCCCGCCGCTCGTGCCGGCCGCGCTCGGCACCAGGTGGAAGGCCAGCACCGGCAGGGGCAGGCTGTCGATCGCACAGCGGTGGTCCTGCGCCACATCGAGGAGGGTGAGGACCGCCTGACGGATCGCGTTGAGGGCCTACTGGAGGTGCCGCCGCCGCCGATTGCAGCGGCTGCGCTCGGGGATGGCCGGGAAGAGGTGGCGATACTCGCGCCAGCAGCGCAGCAGCGTCGTCTCCTGTCGCCAGCCGCGGCACTCGCCCACCACCGCCATCGTGAGCAACTCGCTCTCGCTACAGTCCGCCGTCGGCCCACGCGTCGGCTTATACGCCGGCGGCAGTTGCCGCCACAATTCGTCAATCACCACGTAGGTCCACAGGCAGAAGTCCTCGAACTCCGCTATCATCGGGTCGTCCTCCTGGGCGAGCGGGTGTGCCTCGACACCACACCCCGTATCGTCAAGGAGGACCCCTTGTCAACTACCGATAACTAGCACAAGGGCCGAATAGACCGATCCTACCGCGCGGCGGTCACCGACGGGTGGCGAAGGCGCATTGACAGGGGCGCTCCTTTCCTCGTGGCACCCGATGCGTGCCCACGACAGGGAGTGCCCTCGACATCGCGACTTCGGCGACCCGATCGGCACGCAGGATGTTGGATGAAGCATGCGGGGTACGGATTAACCCAAATTTAACGCGAATTTATCCCTCCCTTAACCAGACGAGGCACTGAGCGCATCGCCAGGCGAGTAGCATTGACTCGGGTGGACGAGTGGAGAGATTGCACGTCCACAGAATACCCGAGGAGGAAACACGGGCATGGGTAATCGCGCGACCAACAGCGGTTTCGCCTACGTCCCTGCGGGCATCGGCAGGCGCCAGTTCCTGCGCCTGACCGGCGTGGGGGCGCTCGGGCTGGTCGGCACGGGGCTACTGACCGCCTGCGGTATCGGCGGGAGTGTGGGGAGCGCGACGGGGAGCGCGGTGGTCCCCGCCAGCGGGATCGACGCGGTCACCCTCGATCAGCCGCTCGAGATCGCCTTCTGGCACATCCAGGCGACGCTGTACGGCGAGGCGATCAAGGAGATCGTCGGCAAGTTCAACGCCGAGAACAGCTACAAGATCACCGTCAAGGAGGTCTTCCAAGGCGACTACGGCGCGCTGAATCAGAAACTCCGCGCGGCGCTCCAGGGGGGTGGGCTCCCGGAGGTCAGCATGGCCTACGAGAGCGATACGCTGGAATATATGAAGGCCAAAGTCGTCCTGCCGCTGGATGACTGCCTCGCGAGCAAGCAGTACGGCCTGACGGCCGAGCAGATCAAGGACGTGTCGCCCGGCGTGCTGGAGCGGCAGCGTATTCCCGCCTATGAGGGGAAGACGATGAGCTGGATCCACGGCAACAGCTCCCAGGGGATCTACTACAACAAGGCGATCCTCAAGCAGTCCGGGCTCGACGCACCGGCGAAGACCTGGGACGAGTTCCTGGACCAGGCCCGCAAGGTCAAGGCGCAGGCCAAGCTGCCCGCCCTGGCGGTCGGCACCGCGCCGGGGGGGCTGCTGACCAATATCATGCGCTCCAATGGCGTCGCGCCGCTGGCCGACGACGGCAAGTCGAGCAACTTCGACAAGCCGGAGGTCGTCGCCGCCCTCGAGTTGATCAAGCGCATGTTCGATGAGGGGTTGGCCTACACGGCGGCGGATACCGAGCAGGAGTTCACCAACGGGCGCACGGCCTTCGAGATCGGCACCACCGCCCGGACGAGCAGCAAGATCGACCTGATCAAGGACACGTTCCCGTGGGGGATCGCGCTGACCCCGCAGGGGAAGGCCGCGCAGCCGATCACCACCCTCTACGGCGGCAATCAGGTGCTGTTCGACAAGAAGGACGCGAAGCGTCAGTTGGCGGGCTGGCTCTTCATGCGCTACTTCGGCGGGGCCGAGGCACAGTCCATCTACGCCGCGCGCACCGGCTACTTCCCGGGCACCCTCTCCGCCAAGGACACCCCCTTGCTGAAAGAGAATTACCAGAAGTACCCGCAGAAGCAGCAGGCCTTCGATCAGGTCTTCCCCGCCGCCCGCATTTTCCTGCCCAGCGCGGCGGGCAACAGCATCGACAAGCTGGTCTCGGACAAGACGACCGAGGTGATCCTCGGCAAGACGAGCCCGACGGACGCCGCCGCCGCCCTGAAGCGGGAGGCCGACCGCCAACTCAAGGAGTTAGCCTCGTGAGCCGGATCGCGATAGCACGCCGCACAACCGCTGCCTTGGGCGGCGCGCCGGTCCCCGCCGCCTGCACGATCGCCTATCCCGACCGCGACCTCGCCGCCGCCGTCGCACTGCTGGCCGATTGGTTCGCGGCGCTCGAGTTGACCTTCGACCATGGCGTCAGCCTGCCGCCACGCGCGGGCCTGATCGACGAGCTGGTCGCGTTGCGGGAGGAGCGCGGGCTGCGCTACGCCGTCCATCTGCCGCTGACGATCCAACTCGCCTCGCCGAACCCGGCGTTGCGTCGGGCCAGCCTGGACACCCTGGTCGAGGTGTTCGCGCTCTGCGCCCCGCTGGAGCCGGTGTCGTGGGTACTGCACGTCACGCCCCTCTTCGGCGTCGAGCGGAGCATCACCGGGCCGGAACGCGCGCGGGCGCAGCAGTCCCGCAACGTCGCGCTCGCCGAGGAGTCGCTGGCGGAATTGCTGGCACGCACCGGCGTCCCGGCGCGGCGGATCGCGGTCGAGAACCTGAATTACCCGTTCGAGATCCTCGCTGAGGTACTGGAGCGGCACGATCTCGGCGTCTGCTGCGATGTCGGCCACCTCCTGGCGCACGGCGGCGACCCTGCCGCGTTCGTCCGCCGCTACGCGACGCGGCTGGCCCACGTCCACCTGCACGATGTGATCGACGGCCTGGATCATCGCCCGCTGGGCGATCCGGCGGGCGTGCTCGACCTCGCCGCGCTCTGGCGCGCGCTGGACGAGGCGGAGTACGGGGGGGTGGTGACGCTGGAAGTCTTCAATGAGGCGCACATCGCGCAGAGCCGCGCCGTCGCCGAACCGTTCTTCGCCGCGGGGCGGGTGGTGCCTGCGGCGTTGGTCGCCTCGCCGCCAGCGCCGGAGATGGACGACGCACGCGAGGTGGTGGCTATCCCGGTCGTCCGGCCCGACGGTGGGCCGGTGCGCTTCGCCGGGCAGGTCAGCCCGGAGCCGCGCGTCCACTACCTGGCCCACGAATTCGACCTGGCCCCCGGTGCCACGGGGCTGACGGTGACGCTGCGCTATCACAAGCGCCAGCTCTGCCAGCTCTTCCTCGCCCTCTTCGACCCGCAGGAGTATCGCGGCACGCGGATGAATCCCGGCGGGGTCGGGGACATCGTGCTCGCCCTACGTCTCGGTGAGGGGGAGGCCGGGCCGGGCGCGTTGCCCGGTCCCCTGCGCCCGGGGCGTTGGCGGGCGCTGATCGACATCGAGCGCACCAGCGAGACGGCGGACTACGAGCTGGAGATCGTCGCCGTGGCGGCGAGCGCACCCCCGACAGTCGCCCTCGACAGGGGGCAGGAGGCGACGCCGGATGAGGAACACGCCGCTGTCCCGGCGACCGTTGGGGCGACGGTGGAGCTGGCCGCACCCGTTGTCGCGCGGGGCGCGGGGTGGTATCGCGGCGAGTTGCACGCGCATAGCTGGCACAGCGATGGCAAGGTGCCGGTGGCGGAGGTGGTCGGGGCGGCGCGCGCGTTCGGCCTCGACTTCCTGGCCCTGACCGATCACTTCACCAACGCGGGGTGGGGTGAGGCGGTCGGGCTGGGCGACGCCGACCTCGCGATCCTGCGGGGGCTCGAACTGACCGGCCATGCGGGCCACGCGAATCTGCACGGCCTCGGGCGCTGGGTGAACGTCTACCCGGACGGCCCCGCGCTGGACGCCGCCGGGCGGGCGGTATCGGTCGGGCCTGTCGCGGGGCGCTGGGACATCAACGCTGTCGCCCGCGCCGCGCGCGAGCAGGGCGGCCTCTTCTGCGTCAACCACGCCTTCGCCGGCGATCTCGGCTGGCGTTACCACAATTTCGACTGGGGGCTTGCCGATCTGCTGGAGATCTACCACCACCTGGAGGGGCCGCACAACGCCTTCCAGCTCGGGCTGTGGGACGAGCAACTGCGCCGGGGGCGGCGGATCGTCGGCGTGGCCGGCACCGACTCGCACCACCCGCGCGACGCCCGGCATCGCCTCGGGCAGTGCTTCACCTATGTCCACGCGCCCGAACTCAACGAGGCGGGGATCATCGCCGGGCTGCGCGCGGGGCGGGTCTACGCCAGCCTGGGGCCGCGCCTCGACCTCTGGGCCATCGCCGCCACCGGCGAACGGGCCGTGATGGGCGGGACGGTGCCGCCCGGCGGGGCGGTGCGGTTGGGGCTCGAGCTGCGCGACTTGCGCTTCCCGGCACAGGTGTTCCTGCTCAAGAACGGCTACTTCCAGGAGTCGGTTGCGGTCGAACCGACCGGCCCGGGCGAGGCGCGAACGGTGACGTTCGCCGACACGCCGGATGGGCCGGGCTACTACCGGGTGGAGGTCTATGCGGCGAATCCCCAGGAGCCGCGGGTCTACCGCCAGCCCGCCGCGCTCCTCGCGCTCACCAACCCGATCTTCGTCGCGTAGAGGGGGTATATGCAACTGACCAAGCACCTGCGCGCGGCACGGCTCCCCGGCAGGCTCCTGGCGCGCCGCGCCGGGAGCCGCCCCTTCTCGCGCGAGCGACTGACGCCGTTCCTCTACCTGTTGCCGACGCTGATCCTGCTGACGGTGTTCGATGTGTGGCCGATTCTCCTCGGTTTCTGGATCAGCCTCTGGCGCTGGGGCGTGGCCCCGGAGCGCTTCGTCGGGCTGGCGAACTACCGGCGACTCTGGGAGGAGACCGTCCGCGTCGAGGGGGACAGGGCGCGCATCGGCGACCTGGGGCAGAGCTTCCTGGTGACGCTCTACTTCGTCATCGGCACGATCCCGGCGACCCTCACGTTGTCGTTCCTCGTCGCCAATCTGCTCTACCAGAAGATTCGCGGGCGGGCCTTCTTCCGCGCCGCTTTCTTCCTGCCGCATGTCACCTCGACCGTCGCGGTCGGGATGGTCTTCCTGTGGATCTTCAACCCGCAGGTCGGCGTCGCGAACGCCCTGCTCCGCTGGCTCGGGCTGCCGGCGCAGAGCTGGCTCCAGGACCCCGACCCGGTGCTGCGGAAGGTCGTCGTGGGCCTCGGCCTCGGCTGGCCGGCGGGGCTGTCGGACAAGCTGGCGGGGCCGAGCATGGCGCTCTGCTGCGTGATCCTCTTCAGTATCTGGGCGTCGCTCGGGTTCAATACCGTGATCCTGCTGGCCGGCCTGTCGGCGGTCCCGCCCGAGCTGTACGAGGCGGCGCGGCTCGACGGGGCGACGGCCTGGCAACTGATGCGGCGGATCACCTTCCCGCTCCTCTCCCCGACGCTCTTCTTCCTGCTGACGATCTCGGTGATCGGCGCGTTCCAATCGTTCGAGTCGGTCTATATCCTCAGCGGTGGCGGCGGCTCGGGGAGTCAGGCGGGCGGGCCGCTCCGCACCACGACCACGCTGACCCTCTATATCTTCGACAACTTCTACCAGCGGCCGAGCGCGGTCGGCTACGCCGCCGCCGCGTCGTTCCTCCTCTTCGCCTTCCTGGTCGGCTTGACGGCGCTCCAATTCCGTTTCGTCGAGCGTCGGGTCTTCTACGGGTAGGATGGTATCGCGGCACGAAACGCCAAGCACGAAAGGGCATCCATGATGAGTGAAGGGCTGCGTAGCGCCACCGCGTGCCCCACGTCCCGCGCCCCGCGTCCGGTGATGGCCGCGGTCTATCTGGCGCTGATCGTCGGGGCGCTGGTGATGTTGTTCCCGTTCTACTGGATGGTGAGCACCTCCTTCAAGGATCTCGCGGAGATCAACCGCACCCCGCCGACGCTGCTGCCGCAACTCTGGCACCCGGAGAACTACCTCACAGCCTGGAACAAGCCGGAGTCGACGTTCGGGCGCTACTTCCTCAACTCGGCGATCATCGCGCTCGGGGGCACCGCGCTTCAAATGCTCTGCGCGATCCTGGCCGCCTACGCGTTCGCGCGGATGGACTTCCCCTTGAAGGGGCCGCTCTTCCTGCTGGTGCTGACCACGCTGATGATCCCCTTCGAGGTGACGTTGATCCCGAACTTCGTGACGATCCGGCATCTGCCGCTGCTCGGCGGCAACGATATCACCGGGGACGGCGGTCGCGGCCTCTACGACTCGTATGGCGGGATCATCCTGCCGGGGCTCGCCAACGCCTTCTCGGTCTTCCTGCTGCGGCAGGCGTTCCGGCAACTGCCGCGCGACTTCTGGGATGCCGCGCAGATCGATGGTGCGGGGCGCTGGCTCTTCCTGTGGCGGGTGGCGGTGCCGCTGACCATGCCGACGATCCTCACCGCGACGCTGTTCGCGCTACTGGCCCGTTGGAAGGCGGTCCTCTGGCCGCTGATCGTCACCTCCAGCGAGGAGTTGCGCCCGGTCCAGGTGGCGATGCTCTACTTTCGGAGCGAGGAGGGGCCGAACTTCCACTATCTGATGGCCGCCGCGACCCTGGTCGCGCTCCCCGGCGTCGTGCTCTACCTGCTCGCGCAACGCCACTTCACCGAAGGCCTGGCCTCGGCGGGGGTGAAAGGGTAGTGGTGTGAGGGAGTGTCGTACATTCCGGTGCCGGTATGGCAGAGGCAACCGACCATACCCTCTCCGTGAGCGGCGCCATCGTGGCGCTCACTTGCTTACTCAATGCCGATGTAGGTGCTTTCGGATTATGCCATGGTGACCGGGATTGTCGCACCTTCAGGGCCGTAGAGTGGCGCTACAAGACGGGCCTTTTCGGCCACCAAGCCACAGCAAGACAGAAGCCCTTGTCCGCACCGCTGGCCTTCGTCCCGAGTGGCGTGTCGCTCATCGCAGCGACCTTCCAAGAGCATGTTGTGAGTAGGCTCAAACAACCGGCGCAGGATTTTACCCGGCCATTACGCTCCCTTAACACCCCCTTAAAGTGGCCCCGATACAGTTAGCCCTGGCACGGCAGAGTGCAACCCGCTCACTTGGTACCACCGCTGGGGACGTGTGCGGGTCGGCGTGCGGTGGGGAGTGCCTGTCAGGCACGTGCGAGCGGAAACGATGGGGTGACGAAGCCGCTCGAGCGCCTCTCCGGTCGATGCGGTGCTTTGGAAGTCCGCTACGGGAAGCCGCTGGCGACACGCCGTGAGTGGAAGGAAGGTGCGATGCGGCTGGCCAATGGCGAGGGTTTGGTCACGGAGCGAGGCGCGACGAGGGCGACAGGGCGAGCACATGCGGGCAGCGCGCAAGCCAGGGCACGGCGCGAGACGGCGATCTCGCTCCTCTATCTGTTGCCCTCGCTGATCGTCTTCGGGGTCTTCGTCTTCTACCCACTCTTCAAGTCGTTCTATCTCAGCCTCTTCGCCAGCGATCCATTCGGCCTCGGCAGCACGCCGTTCGTGGGGCTCAAGCAGTACCAGATCGCGCTGAAGTCGCAGTCGTATCGCGACGGTCTGGGGGTCACGATCCTCTACACCCTCTACACCGTGCCGCTCGGCATCCTGCTCGCCCTCGCCCTGGCGGTGCTGGCGAATTTCCGCGTGCGCGGTATCGGCTTCTTCCGTACCGTCTACGCGCTGCCGATCGGCGTCTCGGTCGGGGCCGCCTCGATCGTCTTCCTGCTGCTCTACAACAGCCGGGCGGGGGTGCTCAATTACTTCCTGAACGCGCTCGGCCTCCCCGCTGTCGCATGGCTCACCGAGCCGCGCGCGGCCCTCTGGGCGGTCGCGATCCTCTCGATCTGGGCGGGGATCGGCTTCAACTTCATCGTGCTGCTCAGCGGCCTGCAAGGGATCCCCGAAGAGCTGTACGAGAGCGCCCGGATCGACGGGGCCAACGACTTCCGGATCTTCCGCAGCATCACCTTGCCGATGCTGATGCCGACCCTCTTCTTCGTCCTGATCGTCTCGACGATCGGTGCCTTCCAATCGTTCGCGCAGATTCACATCCTGACCAAAGGTGGCCCGGCGAACGCGACGAATGTCGTCGTCTACTCGATCTACCGCGAGGCCTTCTTCAACTTCCAGACCGGCTACGCCTCGGCGCAGGCGGTCATCCTCTTCGTCATCATCCTGATCCTCACCGCCATCCAATTCCTGGTGATCGAGCGGAGGGTACATTACGCATGAGCGAGCCACGGACGTTCGGGCGACGCGCCTTCCAACTGACGATCATCTATGCGCTGCTGATCGCGACCGCACTCTTCCTGCTCTTCCCACTCCTCTACGGCCTGGCGATCAGCTTCATGACCGCCGACGAGATCACCGTCTATCCGCCGAAGTTCCTGCCCGACAGCCTGAACCTGACGAGCTACCAGACAGTGCTCAGTCGGCTGCCGATCCCGCGCTACCTGTTCAACTCGTTGCTCATCTCCACCTCGGTGATGATCGGGCAGTTGGTCACGGCGAGTCTGGCAGCCTACGCCTTCGCGATCCGCCGCTTCCGGGGTCGCGGGCTGATCTTCGGCCTCTTCCTCTCCACCCTGATGATCCCCTGGGAGGTGACCCTGATCCCCAACTTCCAGACGGTCCAGGCGTGGGGCTGGACCGACAACTACCTGAGCCTGATCGCGCCATTCGTCGCGACCGCCTTCGGCACCTTCATGCTGCGCCAGTTCTTCCTGACGATCCCGCAAGAGTTGCACGACGCGGCGACGATCGACGGCTGCGGCAGCCTGCGTTACCTCCTCCAGATCGTCCTGCCGCTCTCGCGCCCCGCCCTGGGGACGCTGGCGATCTACGGGTTCCTCCAGACCTGGAATCAGTTTCTGTGGCCGTTGTTGGTCACCAATCAGAAGGAGATGCGCACGATCCAGATCGGGCTGAACTACCTGCTCAACGAGGAGACGATCTCGTTCAACAACACGATGGCGGGGGTCATCCTCGCCATCATCCCGACAGTGGTGTTGCTCATCGTCGGACAGCGTCAATTGGTGCGCGGACTCACCGCAGGCGCGGTGAAGGGGTAGCGACAGGTCGGGGTCGACAGCGAGTCGGCCTCGCGCGGCACGGGCCAAGGCTGATCTGGCCTCGGCTTCGCATGAGATGAAAGGGATAACAACGATGGACCGGCGCACACCGATCACCCGGCGCTTCCTCGTCAAGGCCGGTGGCGCGGCCCTCGGCACCGGCGCGCTCGCCGCGCTGCTGAGCGCCTGCGGCGGCACCAGCACCGTGACCACGGCGAGCGGCGCGGGCGGTTCCGGCGCGGCGACAACCGCCCCCACCCGCCCGGCGGGCACGACCACGGCGGGCGGGAGCACCGCCCCCACCGCCAGCGGCGCCCCTGCGGGCGGCGGCGCGGCCCCCGGTTCGACGGCGGCGGCGCAGGGGACGCCAGTCGGCGTCTCCAATCTGAAGCCGCCGAAGAACCCGAACGCGATCAAAATCTCCTGGTGGTTCGGGCTGGGCGGGGTACTGGGCAAGGCCATCGAGACGCTCACCGAGCAGTACAACGACAGCCAGGGCGAGATCTACGTCGAGGCGATCTACCAGGGGAACTACGACGACACGCTGAACAAGTACAAGGCCGGGCTGCCGGGGAAGCAGACGCCGAATCTGCTCCAGGTCTACGATGTCGGGCTGCGGTTCATGCTCGACTCGAAGTCGGTCGAGCCGATGCAGACGCTGATCGACGCCAGCAAGTTCGACATGTCGAACTTCGAACCCGCGCTGCTGAACTACTACTCGATCGACAAGAAGCTGGTGGGGATGCCGTTTAACTCCTCGACGCCGCTCCTCTATTACAACAAGAAGCTCTTCAGCGAGGCGGGCCTCGACCCGAACACGCCGCCGAAGACCTGGGAGGACGCGCTGACCATCGGCGAGAAGCTGACCAGGAAAGACGCGACCGGGAAAGTCAGCCAGTACGGGATCGCCATCCCGATCGACAGCTGGTACTTCGAGCAGTGGATGAACGCGCAGAACGCGCCGCTGGTCGACAACGAGAACGGGCGGGCGAACCGCGCGACCAAGACGTTCCTCAACGGCGAGAACGGCGTCAAGATCCTCGAGTGGTGGAAGAGCACGATCGACAAGGGGGTCGGCACGAACCTCGGTCGCGGCACCTCGGAGACGCAGAAGGCCTTCGCCGCCAGCCAGATCGCGATGACCTTCGACTCGACCGCCTCGATGCGCGGGATCGTCAACGGGGTTGGCGACAAGTTCGAGGTGGGGACCGGCTACCTGCTACGCCCCGCCGCGACGGTCGATCAGGGCGGCGTGACGATCGGTGGCGCGTCGGTCTACATCATGAAGGACAAGGCCGACCGCGAGAAAGAGGCGACCTGGAAGTTCGTGCAGTGGCTGGTGCAACCGGAGCAGCAGGCGGCCTGGCACGTCGCCACCGGCTACTATCCCGTCCGCAAGGAATCGTACAACCTCGCGGTGGTGCAGGAAAACACCAAGAAATACCCGCAGTTCACCACGGCGATCGAGCAACTGCGCGCGAGCAAGCAGACCCCGGCGACGGCGGGGGCGGTGATGGGGCCGTTCACGCAGGCCCGCGCGCTGGTCAACACGGCGATCGAGGAGACCCTGCTCGGCAAGGCCACACCCAAGGCGGCGCTCGACAAGGCCACCTCCGACATCAACCAGGCGCTGGACCTCTACAACGCCTCCGTGCGGTAGCGTCTCGCTCTCAATCCCCAGCTCCGGTCCGTTTCGCTGACGGGCCGGAGCTATCCGTTTCTGCCGGCTACAACACAGGGCAACATGACACGCCTCCTCATGACCTCCTATACACATAGCGCTCGTGAGCGTGGCAGGCTTATTGTCGAGTGACGGCGCGATATAGTCCCCAGGGCTCAAAATCCTTGCCTTCGGGCTTGCCATTCTCTGCCACCAGCAGGTGCAGCATAGGCACAGGAGGTGATGACGAGGCGTGAGGTGGTAGCGATTCCGGTTGAGGATGGCCTCGGGCGGGCACTGACGCTTCTATGTCAAGGGGGCGGGGGCGTGTTCCCAGGGTCTATTCAAAGTCAGTCAGGGTGGCGCGCGAGCAGTCGCCGTGCGCCTTGATCCGGCGCTGCACCGACACGCGTAGGTTCGGCGACGAGCGACTGATGCCACCGGCCGCACCGACCACATGGGCATGCCCGACTTTGAATAGACCCTGGGCGTGTTCCTGGCGTGGCCGACGCGGGTTTCCCGCGTCGGCCACGCCAGGGATAAAAGGCGCTCATGCGGCCACGCTGATCGGCACGCCATCCGCGGGCTGCTGGCATTCCTGCCAGGCGCGCCAGATAACGCGGACAAGGTGCCGTTTAAGCGCGCGGATCGCCTCCCGTCGGGTCTTCCCCGCACTGATCCGGCGGTCGAGATACGCCTGCGCCAGCGGAGACGCACGGGTCTGGGTCAGCGCAACCCGATAGAGGATCGCATTCAGGCGGCGGTTGCCGCCCCGGTTGAGGCGGTGGCGCACCCGCTCCGCGGAGGACGCCTCCAGCGGCGCGACGCCGGCATACGCGGCGAGTTGTGCATCGGTGGCGAAGCGACGGCCCGGTCCCAGGATCCCGGCGAGCGCTGCCGCCGTGAGGAGTTCGATGCCGCAGATGCGTGCGAGCGGGGCGAAACGGGGGGCGGCGAGGGCGCGAATCTGGCTCGCGAGGTCCCCGGCCTGCTCGAGCGCGAGGCGCAGGCGCTGCGCCAGTCGCCGCACGGCGGCCGCGCGTTGCTGCTGGAGCGGGTGGGCATCGGCGGTCGTGTAAGTCTCCAGCGCGCGGGCGCCCGCCTTGGTGCGCAACCGAGGCAGCCGCGCGGCGTAGCCGGGATCGAGCTGGAGCAAGAGCTGATGGGCCTGGTTCCGCAGGCGCGTCCCCTCGGCGATTGCCGCCTCCCGCTCGGTGATCAGCAGATCCAGGACGGCCGTCTCGTCGTCGGCCGACACGAGCGGCAATGAGGTCGCCTCGCGCCAGACCAGCAGCGCCACCGCGCGTGCGTCAAGGCGATCGTTCTTGTCGGTGCGGCGTGCACGCTTCCGCCCCTCCGCCGTCCAGCGCGGGTTGACCTCATAAACGGTGGCCCCGGCGGCGACCAGCTGCTGGGCCAGGCCACGGCCGTAGTTCCACGCCCCCTCAATGCCCCAACGGATGTCCCCGCCCAGAGCCGCCGCCCAAACCGCTACCTGCCCCCAGCCCTCGACGCTGTTCGCGCCACGCCACCGGGACACCTCGCGGCCCGCCCCGTCCACCGCCACCGCCATAGGGATGCGCTTGTGCGCATCAACGCCGATCGTCAGCATCGCTCCCGCCAGTATCCTCCGCCGTACGGTGATCGTCCCCAAGGTGGACAGGACTCTCTCGGGTCGCCAAGGCGAGGACAGGCTTCTATCAGGTCACACCCTGGGGTAGCTGACGCGGGGGCGACAAGTCAGTGCGAAGGCATGCCGCCACTCAAGTTAAGGGTCAGCCCCCGCGCGAGCCAACTTTATACTGACAGAGAGTCAAGTTAAGCCTTTTGGGCGCCGCCGGCGGTCCGAAAGTGGGGAACGATCGGCTTATAGGAGACCGGATCCGGCATTTACAAGCGCTAGCGATGGCCAGAACTGGCTCGGTGTGGGGAGGTTTCGTTCAGTCAAAACTTAACGTGACAGTACCCCCACGTTTGCCCGAACAAGCAACGCATCTGTGACGATGCGGTACCGCGCGGATGGCGCGCAGCCATACCATCATTGTGCCGGGTCTGGATATCGTTCGTACGTCGCCCCGCATTCGTTCCCGTCAGGGAAGGGGGGCGGGCAGGTGAAGTACATGACGTAGATGAACCGCCCCTCGGGCGTATTGGCCAGGAACATGTGGTTGCTGCCCCCGCGCCCGAAGGATTGCACCGTCCCGGTGTAACTCGTCGCCCCCGGCGCGGTGGCGTAGCCCAAACAGGCGCGCACCCCCGGATTCTGCTGCCAGATGAGGCCGAAATCCGAGCCGGGGAGGAATAGCCCGGGGGGCGGGTCAGGGCTAACGCCAGGATCGGGCTCCGACCGCCAGTTGGTATAGATACGGACGCGCGGCACGAGGCGGTCTTCTCCCGGTGGCCGCTCGCTGCAAAAGATATAGACCGCACCGGACTGCCGGAGCATCGCGCCGCGCTCGAACCCCAGGTACAGGCTCGGGCTGCGGTGCGGATAGGGCGCGACCACGCCGAGCACCCGCCGCACATGCTCGTTGCTGGAATACAACAGCGCGAAGCCCCGCTCGCCGAAGATCTGGTCGTTCCGCGCCAGGGCGAAGCGCCCGAATTGGGCCAGGAGCACGGTATCCGGCGCGGGATTCTCCGGGTGCAGCTCGAGACGCCCGCGCTCGAACCATTGGACGATGTAGCGGTTGCCGTCCTCGAGGAGCGTCTCCGGCAATTCCTCCGTCAAGGGGAAACCGAATTGCATCAGGCCGCCGTTGGTGCTCCAGTACGCGAGGAAGCGCCCGCCGAGATTATGGCCCGTCTCGGCGAAGTACCGCTGCTCGGGGAGCGGTGCGGCCTGCGCGGTCGGCACCACCGGCTGCACGGTCATCAACAGCTGCCGACCGAATGTACTCAGGAGGACATCGTTCGGTGCCGCATTGCGGGGGTGGTACTCGAAGCGGGAGCGCTCGAAGTACTGCACGCTGTATTCTCCGTTGTCCTCCAGGAATTCCCGTCGCTCGGCGGTCAGCGGATAGCCATTCACGGCGAGACCGCCGTGTTGCCGCCAGTAGTCCAGGAATCTCCCCCCGATGCAGAAACCGGTTTCGGGGAAGCATTGCTCGGCGGCGCGGGCACGCGGCGGTGTGAGCAATGCGCCGCTCAGGATGAGGACGGCTAGCGCGAGGGCCGTGACAACTGCCTGACGACGCATGGATCGGTCCCTCCGGCATGAGCAATCGAAGAATCATCGCGCCAGTGTAGTGCTGATCTTTATCAAGGGCAATACCTGTGTGGCCTGGTGCCAGGGTCTATGCAAAGTGAGCGGGGAAGGGGTGCCCCTCCCCCTCCAGCACAGACCTCGCCTACATGTTAGTGTAGTCGGGGCGGGGGCTGACTCAAGACCTCGCTGTGCGACGCACCTGCATGTGCGCTGTCGCCCCCGCCCGCTCTGGCATCCGGTGGCAGACGAGACAGGAGCGTGGCTCCCCCTATGTAGACGTGTCGCCCCGGTATGCCCCGCTTCGCGTGGTCAGTGGTAGGAGGGTCGCATGTACATCGGGGTGGACACGCAGAAGCAGACGCACGTCTTCGTGGCGATCGACGCGGACGGGCGGACCAGCGGGAGCCGCACCCTCGCGAACACCCCCGAGGGGTGGGCGACGGCACTGCAGTGGGCGCGAGAACAACAACAACACCTCCGCTGGGGCGTTGAGAACAGCGGGTCGTTGGGCAAGGGCTTCGCCCAGTTCCTGCTGGCGCAGGGGGAGACGGAGGTGCGCGAGGTCGTCCCGCACCGCACGGCGCAGTATCGCCGGCGGGGGCGCACCCAGGACAAGACCGACACGGCCGACGCCCTGGCGATGGCGCGGCTGCTGCGCGCCGAAGGTGAACTGCTGCCATTGGTCCACGCCGACGATGTCAGCACCGAACTGCGCGTGCTGCGCGACTACCGGGATAATCTCGTGGCCGACCGTACGCGCCTCACCAATCAGCTCCATGCCCAGATGCTCCAACTCGACCCACGCTACGCCGAACGCAGTGGCCCCTTGACGCGCGCCGCCGGGGTCCGCTACTGCCTCGGCCTCGGCCTCCCCGAGGCCGATGGTGTTGCGCAGACGCGTCTCCTCGTCGTGCGGCAGCTTGCCACGCGGCTCCTCCAGCTCGACGCGGATACCAGTGCGGTCACGAAGGCGCTGGAGCAACAGGTCGCGGCGACCGCGACCCCGCTCCTCCAGTGCTGCGGCGTCGGGGCGGTGGTTGCCGCACGTCTCCTCGGCGAGCTGGGGAGCCCCCCGCGCGTCCATTCGGCGGCGGCACTGGCCGCCCTCGCCGGCATCGCCCCGCTCACCGTCGCCTCGGGCGGACGACAGGGGCACCGCGTCAACCCCGGCGGCAACCGCACGCTGAACCGGGCGATCCACATCATCGCCCTGACGCAGCGCCGTTGCGAGCCGCTCGCGCAGGCCTACTACGCCAAGAAACGCGCCGAGGGCAAGACCGCCCGCGCGGCGATGCGCTGCCTCAAGCGCCGCCTGGTCGACGTGCTGTTCCGGCTGCTGCTCCCCTTGCCTGCGGTCTCTCCGGCACCTCTCCTTACTATCGCGGCGTGACAGACTCCCTAACCGCCTTTCGCACCTTGACACAGGAGGCTCACATGATCCGGGTCTTGCCGCCATTCGATGATCGCCTGCCGCTCGTTTTGCTCGTTGGCATGGGCGAATCAGTGGCTCCGAGTGCGCACCATCGCAAGGCCGTCGCCGACGACCTTGCAACGATGGGCAGCGGGCAAGGCTGATCGGCCCACGCCATTGCGCAAAACGGGCGGAAGGCGATCATCGAATGTCGGCAAGAGCCATGATCCCTTACACATATTTGCACCTACGATGGCAAAGCTTCGGCCCGAAGCTTGGCTTTACTCCGCGGTTCTCAGGCCGCAAAGGGCCGATTTTCCTGCCACGGCAATGATCCATATGTGTAAAGCATGTCGGGTCTTGCCGCCATTCGATGATCCAAGTGCCCGCCGTCGCAAGGCCGCCGCCGACGGCCAACAATTCGTGTTGCCGCTCAGGACAAGCTGGATCCGGATCATCGAATGGCGGCAAGACCCAGCATGTCGTGGCGAGGTGTGCCCTCTAGTACACGGTCGCGGAAGTCTATGCCGGGTTAGGTCGGGTCATCATGCCGTCGGTGTGTGCCTGTGCCACGCTTCCCTCAGAGACAAACCCGGCACGCATTTCCGCGCGGCTGTACTAGTCTCTCTCCATCGATGGGAAGCTGTACGTTATAGTGTTCTGTTTCAGTAGAACAAGTTATAATAATCGCGTATAAATGCGGTATCCTGTTTTTATCCGCCAGGAGGTTTAACATGGCCGATCCGCGCGCTTTCATCAGCTTCGACTTTGACCACGATGAGCACCAGCGCACCCTCTTCGCTGGCCAGGCAAAAAACTCAAAGACTCCCTTCGCTATCGAGAACTGGTCCTCCAAAGAGACATTGGCCCAAAGCCAGTGGCAGTCGCTCATCAATACCAAAATCAACAATTGCCATCTGATGATTGTGCTCGTCGGCCGCTTCATGGCGACCGCGAGCGGGGTGGCGAAAGAAATACAAATGGCAAAGGATAATAACGTGCCCTGTTTCGGGGTCTACGTCGATGGAGCAGACGGCATGACCACGCTGCCCGTAGGTCTCCCTCGCAATCGCACCATACCCTGGACTTGGCCGGGCGTGTCTGCCGCCATCGATCAGATGATGGGCGAGGGGAAGAACGTGTAACGGAGGTGGACGATATGCGCCGCGCTCTACTGGTCGGCATCGACGATTACGACGACGCACCGCTGTCGGGTTGCGTCAATGACGCTCTCGCCATGAAAACGCTCCTCAACCGCCACGAGGATGGCGAGCTGAACTTTGAGTGCATCACACTGACCGCACCAGGGGCACGCATTACTAAGGCGGTGCTGTTAGAGCACATCGACCAGCTCTTCGCCCATGATGCGGAGGTAGCTCTCCTCTATTTTTCCGGGCATGGCACGGAGAACAATCTGGGTGGGTACCTGGTCACTCCCGACGCCAAGCGGTATAGCGAGGGCGTCTCCATGACCGAAGTTATTACCCTCGCTAATACCTCGAAGGCTCGTGAGGTGGTCATTATCCTTGACTGCTGCCATAGCGGTGCGCTCGCCAACCTGCCGACATTGGGAGGGGCCAATGACGCTGCGCATCTTCATGAGGGCGTGTCTATCTTGACGGCTAGCCGCTCCACACAACCATCCGTGGAGGTTGAGGTGGACGATGGAACGGTGCAAGGGCTCTTCACTGGGCTCGTGTGCGCGGCGCTCGATGGCGGGGCGGCCGATGTGGCCGGGAACGTCACTGTTGCCAGCATCTACGCTTACGTGGAGCAGTCCCTCGGCTGGTGGGGGCAGCGCCCACTTCTCAAAGCGCACGTCGCCCGGCTGGCCTCGCTACGCCGCTGTAAGCCCCTTGTCCCCATGGCGACGTTGCGCAAACTTCCTGAGTGGTTCGCCGCACCCACCTTCGAACATGCTCTTGACCCCACCTACGAGCCGGCCCCGCACGGGAAAACAAAAGCGCCAGACGCACGGCATGCCGAGCATGAGACTATCTTTAGATGTTTGCAGAATCTGCGCGATGCGAAGCTTGTGACCCCGGTCGGCGAGGAGCACCTATATTATGCAGCGATGAATAGCACATCCTGCCGCTTGACACCCTTGGGGTTGCACTACTGGCGGCTGGCGAACGAGGGGCGGATATGAGAGTAGGGATCACCGGTCATCAAGACCTTGGCACCCCCGACGATGTGGAGTGGGTGACTGAGCAACTGCGTACGCGGGTCAATAGCCAGACGCTGCACGCCGGGGTAACCTCGCTCGCTATCGGTGCCGATCAGCTCTATGCTTCACTCCTGACGCTCTACCAAAAACCTTTCACTGCCCTCATTCCTTGTCGGCACTATGAAAGTACCTTTACTACCCCTCAGCATCTCGAACGCTATCGCGTCCTGCTTGAGCAGGCTGACGAGGTGGTCTACCTGCCGTTTGATGAGCCGAGTTCCCAGGTGTTCTGGGAGGCGGGCCAGCGGGTGGTCGAGTCTTCGGATTACATGATTGCTGTATGGAATGGACTACCTGCTAAGGGGCTGGGTGGCACGGGCGACGTCGTTAGACATTGCCTTGATCTAGGAAGGGCAGTGCTCCATATCAATCCACGTACGCGTCAGGTAGAAGAACTCATCGAAACCGCTCGACCGGAACGGCCGTAACGTGTCGGCCACCGGCCCGCAACTGCGGGACAAGTGAGCGCAACATCTGGCGCAGACGAATGTCGGCCGATGGTATGACGAGCAATGCTTCGCCGACAGGAAGAGATTGGGAGAGGCTCTTCCACTGCGCCCTGAAGGGGAGCATTGACGCTGGGACCAGCGCTATGTTGTTACGAGCGCAATTGCCCATTTGTATTTTTGTGTACTTGTAGTTTTTTCTCACAGGCTGGTTTTCTCCATCAGTTGGCGGCTGTTCGCCTTCGAGAGCGAGACGTAGGTCTGGGTGGTTGCCACCGAGGCGTGCCCGAGCCGTTTTAGTTGACTTTCAACAGTCCTCGATTCATCGACTACAGTGTGCAGTAATTAATGGTCGCCGTGCGTTTCACTCTCTAGTAGATCTCCCCACCACGAGGGCGGGGTCGCGCAGGAGTTGCCATCATGCGAGGCGGAGCGAATCTGGAACACGAGCGCGCCGTCGTCAAGCAAGCGCGCGACGACCCAGGCGCCTTCCAGCAACTGTACCGGCATTACCTCCCCGGCGTGTATGCGTATGTCGCCTCCCGTGTGGACACGGCGGATGATGCCGAGGATCTCACCGCCGAGGTCTTCCTCAAGGTCGTTGAGGGGCTCGATCGATTCGAGTACCGCGCCACAGGGTCGTTCGCGGCGTGGCTTTTCCGGATCGCGCACAACCTCGTGTGCGATTTCCACCGCCATCACCGCGTCCGGGGACGCCCGCTGCCGCTGCACGCGGTGCCCGAGCCCCCGTCCCGCCAGGCCATCCCGGAGGAGGAGATGCTGCGCGAGGAGTCGGTCGTGGAGGCACGTCGGCTGCTCGACACCCTCGCCCCCAGGCGCCGGGAAGTGCTTACCCTGAGGTTCTTCGGTGGGCTTCGCAACCGGGAGATCGCCGCAGTCCTGGGGCTAGATGAGCGGACGGTGGCCTCCCATCTCTGTCGTGGGTGCCAGGAGTTATATGACAAGCGCGCGGCGCTGCCGCGCATGCTCGAAGGAGGATCCCATGCGCGCGTCGGCGGGGCAGGATGAGCGGGCGCTGTCCGATCGGGGCTGGCTGGAGCGGATCGACGCCACCACGGACCCCACGCCGGGAGCGGGGGAGCGCACCGACCCGGCGACCCGCTTCTGTCGCGCGCTGGCGCGGGCGGCACCCGCGCCGGACCCCGCCTTCCAGCAGCACCTGGAGCGGCGCTTGCTCGCGCGGCGGGCGCGGCGGGAGGGACCGGTGGTGCGGGCCGGGCATGCCCGAGGGGCGCTGGCCGGGGGGTCGCGCGGCCGCCTCCCCGCGCCCGCCTGGATCGCCGCTGCGGCGTTCGCGCTCCTCCTGAGCGCGGCCATCGCGGTACCCGTGGTGGCGCGGGCGGTGACGCGCCTGCCGCATTCCGCCCCGCGCGAAGTCGCTGCCCTCCCGACGCCTGAGGTCGTCACCACTGCACCCGTGTCCACCGGGACGCACGCGATGACGCTGGACGAGATCGCGGCAACGGTCGGCTTCGCGCCGCTCGTGCCCACCTACCTGCCGGCCGATGCCCCCTGCGGGGTGTCCAGCGGATTCGCCTGGCGGGACATCAGGGTGGCGTCGCTGAACTACACTTGTGTCCGCCTCCACCAGCAGGCACCCAGGGGCAGCTCGCCCGAGCGACCCTATGTCGGGGTAGGGGCCACCGAGGAGGTGACGGTCGGCGGCCAGCCGGCCATCTATATCCACGGGGCGTGGGTGGAGGAGCAAGGTCAGCGCGCCTGGAAGGACGGCTTCGAACAGGAACTCATCCTTGAGCGAGACGGGCTGATCATCCACCTGCTTGCCGGCAACACGGCCGTCATGTCCAAGGACGAGCTGATCCGCGTCGCCGCGTCGCTGCGGCCATACAAGTAGGCCCTGGGTTTCGGTAGCTGCTGCCAGCGTACGTGATAGACCTGCACCCGTGTAGATTGAGATACTGGTGTGAAAATACTCCTTTGTGGGCTCAGGCCGCCGCCGGTTCGAGGGTGACCTTGTAGCCCAACGCTTCCAGGCGGTGGACGAGGCGGCGCTCCGTCGCCTGCCGGGCCATCGCCAGCCGCCTGCGCGCCCACGCCGACACCCCGGCGACGGCGCTCACCCTGGCCCCCGACCAGCCACCTACGCGCGCATAAGCCCTGGCGTAGTACTTAAGGGCTATTGGCGTGGGGCTATTTATCTGGTAACGTGATCCTACCGGCGGAGCAACGAGACAACAAAGACGTCGCAGCAAATAGATCGGGGGGAAGCCGATGGAACGCTACCTCATCTATGACGCCGACTGTTCCGTTTGTCGTCAGTTGGGCGAGGTCGTTCAACGCGTGGCGGGGCGCAAGCTAGAGGCGATCCACATTCGAGATAGCAAGGCAGTGGGCCTTCTGGATCGAGCCCGCCCCGACGGGTGGGAGCTTGCGCCGTACTTGGTCTTCGCTGAGCCAGGTCGCGTGCGCTCTTGGACCGGAATGGCTGCCGCATTGCGCTTAGCTGCTCTAGTCGGTCCACGCGGGGCGTGGCAGATCTGGGCATCAGCCCGTCGGCAGGGGATCTACCTCCCTTTAGGGTCCACCACCACCCTGGGCATATCGCGTCGTGCCTTCGTGAAGCTGACGGTCGGTGTCTCGGCGGCGCTCGTCGGGCTCGGGCTGTTGCCATCCACAGCGTTGGCTTGTCATGATCCCTGCCAATGCACGAACTGTCGGCTGGCTCACAGCTGTTCCTACGTTGGCACCTGCGCCGACGGTACGCCGCAGTACTGTGCGTACTATGCGTGCTACGACGCCGGATCGGGCCAATTCTGTAACGGTTACAATTCCGGCTGCGCATGCACCTACTTCTGCTTCTGTAGCAACCCGTGTTAGCTGCCGCGTCGGCAGTGCCTCGTGCGCAGCGGTGTCGTATGGAGGCACGGCGGGAGAGCGCAACGCGGAACGGATTAGCGGCGGCATCGCCGATGTGATAAGAACCCGTTGTTCCTGTTGTCTGGCGAAAGGAGGCGCGCTATGCACGAGATTGTCCTGGGCGACACCACGATTGTCTCGGCGGAGGCAACGCGGTCCCAACCCCAAGGACCGAGTTCTAGTGTTCGCCATGAGGCCACGTTCGTCTCGCTGGCGCAGGCGGGCGTGCTCGCGGGACATCGGATTTTGCAGCCGACATACTTGCCGTCACCCAGCCTGGCCCTCGATCGCGTCGGGGTGCTGGCTATGCCATCGGGGCCGTCCCGAGAGGTCACCCTGACCTTCCTGCGGTATAGCGAGACGCCGTTCCAGTGGCTAGTCCTGCACCAGTCCCCCCTCTCCGGGCGAGGTCCAGAACACAACCGGCGGTTCGTGTCGGCCGCGTTACGAGAAGGCCGGATCGGGGAGCGCCCGGCGGCGATCTTCGACCACTTGGTCCCCGCGACAGAAGCACCGGGGGGTCAGATCACGATCACCCATTGTCTCTGGGAGCATGGTCGCTTCCTCATGGATTTGCAGGCACCGCATCTGTCGCTCGCGGAACTGACGCGTGTGGGGGCCTCGCTGGCCTGAGCTGCCCAGTCCACGTTGATGCCCGTGCTCAGGACCGCCAATCGGCTATCGCCCAGGTCGCCCGCAGCGATGCGCACGGCGCGGGCTTTCCCCGCCGTTAATGGGTCGGGTGCCACGAAGGTGGCTATTCGCGGCGCGGCGTTCTCCTTTGTGGCGTCAGCCTCCGCAGGCAGTGGCACCGTGACCGAAATGGCGATAAGCGTGGCAACTCACTCACTTAGAGGCCATTTCACAGCCCAGAATCTCACGCGTAGATCGGCGTCTGTACGCGCCTGAGAGCGGCTGTGAAATGACCTCTTAGAGATGTTTAGTCCCAGGGTGTGATGGGGTGGTGTATGCTGCCTTATCTGAGAAGGAGGCCCTACGGGACAAGTACTTCACGGGCGCGCCCGTACGACAGCGGTGGTGCGTCGAGCGCCCCCGCAGCGTCAAGCGAGCCTGCTCGAACTGGCGGCGCGACATGCCGTCAACCCCAAGACTGTGGCGAAGTGGTGGAAGCGCACCGCGGTTGAGGACGCGCCGATGGGGCCGAAGGTGCCGCGCTCTACGATACTGACGCCAGAGCCGGAGGCGGCCTGTGTCGCTTTCCGTCGGCAGACCCCGCTGCCGCTGGACGACTGCCTCTACGCGCTGCAGGCCAGCATCCCCGGGCTCACCCGCGCCTCCCGGCACCGCTGTTTCCAGCGCCACGGCCTCAGCCGTCTGCCGGAGGTGGCGCGTGCGACACCCGCCACGAAGGTCTTCCGCACGTACCCCCTCGGCTAGTCCCATGTCGCTAGCGCCGAGGTGCGCACCGAGGAGGGCAAGCGCTAGCTGTTCGTGGCGCTCGACCGCACCGCGAAGTTCGCCTACGCCGAACTCCTGCCGCGCGCCGGCAAGCCGGCGGCGGCACCGTCCCTCCGCGACCTCGTCGCCGCGGTGCCCTACACGAGCCACGCCGTCCGCAGCGATAACGGCATCCCGTTCACTGATCGTCGGGGGGACCGCCTGGCGTTCAGGCAGATCTGCGACCGCGTCTGCCGCGAGCACGACATCGAGCACCGCCTGACGAAGAGCGCCCACCCCTGGACGAACGGCCAGGTCGAGCGCATGAATCGAACACGCACAGAAGCGACGGTCAGCCGCTACCACTAGGCCACACACCAGCAGCTACGTGAGCACCCCTACAACTTCCTGAACGCGTACAACTTCGCCAAGCGCCTCAAGACCCTCCAAGGACTCACGCCCTAGCAGCACATCATCGGCTGTTGGCAGCGCGAGCCACAACGCTTCCACGTCAATCCGCACCATCACACCCCGGGACTAAACACGCGATTGGCGCCAATCGCGAGCGGTGACGCAGAGCGCTGCTAGCTGAATACAGCGGTTAGCATAAAGGTTGCGCCTTGTCGGTGGGGTAGCCGCAGTGGCGGAACCAGCCATGCGCGTCGCTGGTGGTGATGGCGTCGAGGGCTGCGGCGATGGCGGCGTGTAAGGCTACCTCGGTCCGCGCCCCGGTGCGGCGCAGGTGCGCCTTGAGCTTGGCGAAGGCATGCTCGATCGGGCTGAAGTCGGGCGAGTAGGCGGGCAGGAAGAGCAGCGCGCAGCCCGCCGCCTCGACCAGCGCCCGCGCGGCGGCGACCTTGTGGACGGCGAGGTTGTCGAGGACGACGACCTGGCCGGGGCGCAGCGTCGGCACGAGGAACGCGCGCACGTAGGCGACGAACGCCGGGCCGTCGAGCGCGCCGGGGAGGGTCATCGCCGCGCCGACGCCTGCGGCGGACAGCGCGGCGATGAGGGTGGTGTTCCGACCGCGATTGCGTGGCACCGTCCCGTGGACCCGCTGGCCGCGCGGGGCACGCCCGTAACGCGGGGTCAGCGCCAGATGGCTGGCCGTCTCGTCGAGGAAGACGAGGTCCGCCGGATCGAGGCCCGCCGCGTCCGCGCGCCACGCCGCCCGCCGCCCCTCGTCGCGCTCGGCGGCGATTAGCGTCTTTTTTTCTACGTCGGCAATCTCGGCTGGGAAAGGCGCGTTTCGAGCGCGGAGAGGTAGGCCGCAGGGTCCTGGCGGAAGCGGAATTGGGCACAGCGGGCCGCCTGGCGGGCCTGGAGCTGGGCGCGC
>JAABUN010002234.1_pt1 | contig 35643 bp, 37 predicted proteins | sample 5559311 | NCBI WGS metagenome assembly JAABUN01 (sample SAMN10711877, study PRJNA513370) | rock metagenome | isolation source: Antarctica rocks | place: Antarctica: Victoria Land, Siegfried Peak sud | reverse complement strand
TGCCCCGCAGGTCCTGCACGCTGTCGACGACGCCCTTCTTGCCGCACAGCCCGAGGCCACCGCGCGAGATCATGCCGATGATCTTCGAGGTAATGGGGGTCTGCCCGGGTTGCAACGACAGGATCGGCGTGTAGGGCGCGAGCAGCCCGAAGTCGAGCTGGCCGCCCTCCAACCCGTCCTGGACCTCGGCGGCGCTCTTCACCGGCACCACCTCGACGGTGATCCCCTCAGGGGCGAAGCGCTCCCAGTACAGCGCCGAGGACGCGTGGTTCTTGGCGTAGACGCAGGTGCGGACCTTATAGGGCTCGAGCGCCGCGGACGACTCACCCGACGAGCCGCCGGGGGCCGCGGTGCTCGCCGAGCCGCCGTCGCCGCAGGCGGACAGCAGCGCGGCGGCGCCGACCCCGGCGCCGAGGCCGAGGAAGCGACGTCGGGTCAGGCCGGCGGCGGAAGGTCGGGACAGGGGCACGGTCGCTCCAAGCGGGTACTGGGTACGGGGCGCGGGTGCGCGGGTGGGCCGCCTCATCAAAGCAGATGTATGAAGTCCGGCCCCGGAAACGGCGCCGGGCGCCCTCCACGAAGGAGGACGCCCAGATCGCTCGCGGTGGAGCTGAGGGACTCGAACCCCTGACACCCACACTGCCAGGGTGAGCGGGGCGCTAGGGGTCCCTTACGTCGTGACGTGCGGTGACACAACGCCCTTTATCAGCAGGGCCTTTCGGCCCGTCCCCTGCTTCGTCATGCTTCTCGCATGCAGCTGCCGGACCGGTGGCGCGGCAAGCCGATCGTGAAACGGAACGCGTCGTACGTGCGGGAGGATTGGCCTATGCGGATCGCGGTGCTGTCGGACGTGCACGGCAACCTCGGGGCCCTGGAGGCCGTGCTGAGTGACATAGCGGGCCAGTCGGTCGACGTCACGGTGAACCTGGGCGACCTGCTGTCGGGCGGCCTGCAGCCCCGCGAGACCGGCGACCGGCTGCTGGCCATTAACCTGCCCACGGTGCGCGGCAACCACGAGCGGCAGGTGCTCACCGTCCCACCCGGGCGGATGAGCGCCTCAGACCGACTGGCGTACGCCACCATCACCGACGTGCACCGAGCCTGGCTGACGTCGCTGCCGCTGACGCTTGAGGTCGCCGACGGTGTCCTGGCCTTCCACGGCTCGCTCACCAACGACCTGACTTACCTGCTGGAAACCGTTGAGGAGGACGGCGCCCGCCCCGCCACTCAAGGCGAGGTGCTGGACCGGCTGGGCGACGAGGCCGAGCGGCCGCTGCTGTTGTGCGGGCACACCCACCTGCAGCGGGCAATGCGTCTGCCGACGGGCGCAACGGTCGTCAACCCCGGCAGCGTGGGCTGGCCGGCCTACGCAGACGACCAGCCGCACCCGCACGTGATGGAGGCCGGTACCCCGCACGCGAGGTACGCCGTCGTCGACGACGACGACACAGGTCAGTGGAAGGTGGCCTTCCGGAAGGTCACGTACGACTGGGAGCACGCAGCGGGTGTTGCGGCGGGCAACGGCCGCTCGGACGTCGCCCGAGCTCTGCGGACCGGCCGCAGTTGACCCGCTGAGCGATCGTCGAGCGGGACTTCGGTGATCATCCTGTCTGCGGCAGATGAGGATGCTCCGGTGGTGAAGACCCTGACCACTTCACCGGAGAGGCAGCCGGCAGCAGGCGCTCCCTCAGCCGACCGCAGTCTGGTTGCCACGCGGCGAATCGCCAGCGCAGCTTGACGACAACTCCAACCGACCGTGACGGCAAATCGGTACGATCCGTTGGCAACGGGAGGTTATGTCGTGTGGGCGGACAACGAGACCGACCTCGACTTGCTCGGATTCGACGAACTGGTTGACGAGCTCGTCGTCGCATTGACGTCGCCTCATCTGCTCCCGCTCACCGTGGGCGTCCTCGGCGACTGGGGGTCCGGCAAGAGCAGCCTCCTCAGGATCGCTCGCCGCGAGCTTGAGGCGGAGAAGGACGACGGAGGTGCCTGCCCGTACCTGTGCGTCGACTTCAGCCCGTGGCTCTACGAGGACTACGAGGACGTCAAGACCGCCCTGATGGGACAGGTCCTCGCCGCATGCCGCTCACGCGCGACAGCGCCTGCGGCGCAGGAGGCGGTCGAGCGGCTGGGCCGCTTCACCAAGGGCTTCGGCCGGCGCAGCAGGACGGCAGGAAGGGCAGCGCTGGCGGCGGTGCCGGCGGTCGTGCCCGCGGCGCTCGCGGCCGTGCAGCCGGAGCTCGCGGACACCAGCGTCGCCGCAGTGCAGGGCGCCGCCAAGGCCGTCGCGCCGATGGCGGCAGACGCACTGAAGGACAAGTCAGCCAAGGCTTCCGAGCCGGCCGACGAGATCCGCGACCTGCCCGCGTTCCGGCGGGAGTTCCAGAAGCTGATCACGTCGCTGGACGGCGTCGACGCAGTGGTCGTGTTCATCGACGACCTGGACCGGTGCCTGCCCGAGACGGTCGTCGATACGTTCGAGGCCATCCGGCTGTTCCTGAACTCGCCGCAGACGGCCTACGTCGTGGCGGCCAGCCGACAGATCGTGGAGTCAGCGATCGACGCGCGGTACCCCGAGCTGACCAGGGAGAACGGCCGAGGGATCGGACACGACTACCTGGAGAAGATGCTGCAGCTCCAGGTGACCGTTCCGCCGCTCTCGACCGGACAGACCGAGAGCTACCTCAACCTGCTCATCGCCCAGTTCCACCTCAAGGAGGACGACTTCCGCCAAGTGCAGGAATCGTTGCGAGAGCGCCGGGAGGGCGACCCCTTCGCGCCCACCTTCAACGCCGCGACGGCGCGCGAGGCCCTGGGGAACCTCATCACCCCCGACATCGACGCGGACCTGGGCTGGACGGGGGAGATCAGCGAGGTGCTCAGCTTCCTGCGCGGAAACCCACGACAGGTCAAGCGGTTCCTCAACGAGCTCACATGGCGACGGCGCGCAGCAGCCCGACGGGGACTCGACTTGCGCCACGACGTGCTGGCGAAGCTGATGGTTCTGGAGGAGCAGAATCAGGTGGACTTCCAGACGCTGTTCGACTGGCAGCGGCGGGCCGGCGGTCCGGCACCGGAACTTGCTCTCGCTGAGGCGCAGGCCCGAGCCGTCGCGGCGCCCACCGCGACCGCGGCCGCCGAAGCTAACGAAGGCGACGACGACGGCAAGAAGCCGGAGCGCAAGTCGCGCCGCGCAGCGACGCGAGACGACCGTCCCGAGCCGTCGAGCGCCCCTGCGCCCGAAGCCGACCCTGCGTCCGAGGCGGCCGCGTCGTGGCTGGCGCGTCCTAAGGCGCGGACGTGGCTGCTTCTGGACCCCGAGATGGGCCATGTCGACCTGCGGCCGTACTTCTCGTACTTCCGCGACCGGCTGAACGTCGGCAGCGTCGCAGCGATCTTGCGACCGCAACTGCAGAGTCTCGTGGCCAACCTGCTGTCCGATGTCCTCGCGCAGTCCCGCGCCGCCCTCGACGCCTGCAAGCTGCTGTCCGACGAGGACCAGGACCTCGTCGTGGAAGCGCTCATCGACGCCGCCGCTCGGCGTCCTGACGGTCCCGGCCTGTACCCGATCTGCGAGTTCGCCGCCAGGATGCCGCGGACAGCCCCCGGGATCTGCGAGGCCCTCGCCGCCATCCCGCACAAGCTCCTGCCTCCGTTCAAGATCCTCGGAGCGATCAAGCGGCTCGACGGCGCGCCCGGTAGCGCCGAGCTGGCCGCCGGGTGGGCGGGCAGCCCGGTCGCAGCGGTCTCGAAGCCGGCGGCGGCGGCGCTCAAGCCGCGAGCCGGCGCCTGAGGTGGGCACGTCGGCGGACCGGGGCTCGGGTTCGGGCGGGGCGTGGACACCGCTCAAGCGCGCGGCGACCGACTACGCACGTGCGGCGTCCGGCGGATCAGGAGGCACGCGCGTCACGGCTGAGCGGGTGCTGGGCCGCCACGTCGCCGTGCTGGGAGGCGCGGGCGCAGCCGCAGGCTCGGCGCGATCCGGGGCCGCAGGGCTGTCCCGGCTCGGCGGCCTGCTCGCGGCAGTCGCCAGTGCCGGCCTCGGCGCCACGCTGGGCACGCTGGGGCTCGGCCACCTGGTGGGAAGGGACAGGTTCGAGGTCCTCGACGAGCTCATCACCCTCATTGCTGGCGACGCGTCCGACATCGAGTCGCAGGCGGCGCGCGATGCCGTCTGCGACGTACTGGACGAGCTTTACGCCGACGCCGACACGTGGGAGGAGCTCGAAGCTACGGGCGTCTCCTCCGAGTCGCTCCGCACTCTGCTCACGCTGTTCCTGGCGAAGTACGTCTACAACCGGCTGCCGGTGCTTGCGGAGCGACTCGCTCGGCTGATGGACCCGACTGCGGCAAAGGAGGCCGATCAACAGATCGTCGGGATGATCCACGACCTCGTCGAGCTCCGCATGCCCGAGAACCCCCTGGCCTTTGACTGGGGCGGCGCCGACGGCAAGGACTTCGCCGACGGTGCTGTCAGGGAGGTCTACGACATCCTCAGTGCGCTCGGCGGAGAGGACGAGACATGAAGTCCTACATCGTGCGCACCGATGCGACCGCCGAGTCGGACGCTGGCGACCGGACGGTGCTCGCGTGGGGCCCGGGGTCGCCGTCGGCGACCATCGACTGTGGCACTGACTTCTTCGCCGGGTGGCGCCCTGAGCGAGCCGCTGCCGACTTGTTCCTGCTCGCAGCCGCCGCCTACTGCGTCGACAAGGTCAGCCCCCGCGCCGATGCCCAGGACGCCTGGACACGAGAACTCCGTCTGTTGCTGCCCGTCGCGTCCCCGAGCCACTTCCCTTCAGGCCGGTTTGAGCGTGCCCTGTCCTTCCTCACAGGGGACTTCTGGAGCATCTCGATGTACGAGGCGACGGCCAACGCGTTCGCCGCGCTACCCGTCCTGCCGCAGCCGCTCATTCCGCTCGTCGACGTGGACGGGGTGTCTCTGTTCTCCGGAGGGCTCGACTCGCTGTGCGGCGTCATCGACCTGCTCGAAGCGGACGCCTCGCTGCGTCTCGGGCTCGTCGCCCACTACGACGGCGGCCAAGCATCGTCCAAGCAGACCGTCCTGCACGAAAGGCTGGCGGAGCACTACGGACGCGACCGAGTGGTCCTGCGGCGGCTGTGGCTCCGCCCGGCCCCGCACCACCCTCGGCAGGAGCACCCCTCGCCGCCGCCGGTCGAGACGACGACTCGCGGCCGGTCCCTGTTGTTCCTCGCCGCGGCGCTCGCGCTCGCGTCGTCGGTCGGTCCGGACGCTCCCGTCTACCTGCCGGAGAACGGGTACATCGCTCTCAACGTCCCGCTGACGCGCGCTCGCTCGGGCAGCGCCAGCACTCGCACTACGCATCCGCACTTCCTGCGGCTTCTGGGTGACGCAGCCGCAGCAGTCGGCGTCACGAACCCGCTCATCAACCCCTGCTCGCTCAAGGCGAAAGGCGAAATGATCCGCGACTCGGCGAACCCGGACCTGCTGCGAGAGCTCGCGCCACTGACCGTTTCCTGCTCCCACCCGGAAGCCGCCCGCATGCAGGAGCGGCCCCAGGGCAACTGCGGCTACTGCTTCCCATGCCTCATCCGACGCGCGTCGCTCGCGGTGCCCGGCTGGGACGACGAGGAGTACGCGTGGGACGCCCTCACGGACAGCAGCCTGATCGACGAGACGGAGCTGAACCGAGGCGCAGACCTTCGCGCGGTCCTGAACGGCGTCTTCGCCGACAGGCCGGACACGGACCTCCTTCGCAACGCCCCGCTGCCCGCCGGCTCCCATGCGGAGCACCTGGCCGTGTGGCGACGCGGCAACGAGGAGCTGCGGTCATGGCTGACGCAAGGCGCTCAGGGGTCGCTCGCCGGCGTAGTGGCCCGACTGCCGTGACTCGGATCCTGGACACGCACTGCCACGTCGACGCCTACCCGGACCCGCGTGCAGTCCTGGCGGAAGCCGATGCCTCGGGGGTCGATGTCGTCGCGGTCAGCGAGACTCCCGAGGCGTACAGACGGCTCAGGACCCGACTCGGGCGAACCGCTGGCGTGTCCGTGGCCCTCGGGCTGCACCCGGCAAGCAGCGCGGCGGCCGCGGCTGGGCAACTCGAACGGTTCCTCAGGATGCTGCCTGACGCGCCGTGGATCGGCGAGGTCGGCCTCGACTTCGCCCCCGGCGCCGAACGACGCGAGCGGACTCGCCAGGCCAACGCCTTCGCCGCGGTGCTCGACCACCGCATGTCCCGCGCTAAGCCGATGACCGTGCACAGCCGCGGCGCCGCGAAAGAAGTCGTTCAGATGCTTACCGAGGCTGGCCAACGCGCGGTGCTGCACTGGTACAGCGGAGACCTGACGACAGCAGACAACGCCCTCGCGGCTGGGCTGTGGTTCTCCGTCAACCCATCGATGACGCGTAGCGCGAAGGGCCGATCGCTGATCGGCCGGCTCCCGGTGGACCGCGTCCTCTGCGAGACCGACGGTCCGTACTGCAGGACAGGAAGCAGGGCGGCCCGTCCCGCCGACGTCGCCGTTGTCGCCCGCTCCCTGGCCGACGCTTGGTCCTGCTCACATGACGACGCCGCCGTCGCCGTAGCCGCCAACGCCCGCGTGTTCCTCGACGGCTGGCTCAGGCCCTCGGCTCTACACGGCTAGCGCTTCTGACAGTCGAGGTCAGCAGTGCCTGACACGCCTGCTCGTCCGGTGAAGACTGGGGACGTCCGAATCTCGGCAGATTCGGACGTCCCGTAAGCCGAACGGCTATCGGCCACTCGCCAAGTCGATGGCGGGGCAGTCGTGATCTTGTCCGCAAGGGATCGGCTATCGGCACGTGGTTGCGCCGGCTGCGGCGTCGAGCATGTTCGATGAGTTTCGTGCCGGCAGGTGATCTCCTTCCTCGACAGTCGGTCGAACAAGGAGGAGTACATGATCATCGTTGCCGGACACCTGCTCGTGAGGCCTGAGAAGCGGGAGCACTACCTGAACGGCTGCGTCAGCGTCGTCGAGCAAGCGCGCTCATCGCCTGGCTGCCTCGACTTCGCCATCACCGCGGATCTGATCGACCCCAGCCGCATCGACATCTTCGAACGGTGGGAGTCGCAAGCGGCCGTCGAGACGTTCCGCGGCAGCGGTCCCAGCGACGAGCAGGGAGCGGCCATGCTCGCCGCCTCTGTGGCGGAGTCCGACGTCGCGGACGTGCGGACCCTGACGTGAGCGAGATGCCGTGATCAGTTAGCTAGCTATGGTCATAGGAACGGAAGGTGGTGAAGATCCTCGCCATCAACCACGACGACCAGGCTGTAGGCCTCGGACAGGTCGGCATGGGCGACTGGGCAGGTCAACAGCCCTTCAGAGACGTCGGCATCGAACAGGCACGTCTGTTCCAAAGACTCTTGGATGGGCTGGCGATACAGGCGCACGGTGATTTGACAGGTGGCCAGCACTGTCGCTGTGACCTGCCCACCGCGATCGTCTGGGGTGAAGGCCAGGTTGTCGATGAGGACTGGGGACCCGAGGCCACGCTCAAGCGCTGCGGTCACTTGCGCTACAGCGATCGGGCCGAAGGCGTCGACGAACCTCACACTCGGGTCCTGATCAGAGAAGGCTTGCTTGAGGCGGTCGGCCCGAGGCCCCAGTACCGCTCGGCCGAAGGCGATCACCTTGAATTGGTGGGCGTCGTAGCGCTCGGCGGCGGTGTCGGGCTCTGTGCAGCCGACTGCGTCGATACCCAGCTCACGAAGCGATGCGACGACCTCCTCGTTCTTGATCGGGGACAGGCCGATCACAAGCACGCGCCGGCCCTGCGGCGGCTCGGCGACACCCATGTCAGTCCACCGCGGCTGCGGCGCGCAGGTGCCGCAAAGCCACGCTCCACGCGATGACCTCGCCGAGCATCGTGGACAGCCGCTCGCGGGTGCGGGCATCAACCTCGACGGCGCCGTCGATGATGTCGGTGAAGCGGCCGAGCCCGACCTGGCTGCGAACGTCGGCGAGCTTGAGCTCCGCAGCTATCAGGCGCAGGTGCTCGACGGCGCGCTGGCCGCCGTCGACGCCGTAGCTGACGAAGCCGCAGGCCTTGTCGTTCCACTCGGCGTAGAGGAAGTCGATGGCGTTCTTCAGCGCCCCCGAGGTCGAGTGGTTGTACTCCGGGGTGACGAACACGAACCCGTCGCATTCTCCCACCGCCGCGGCCCACGCCCGGGTGTGCGCGTGGGTGACCTCGCCACTCATGGGCGGCATCGGCTCGTCGAGCATCGGGAGGTCGTAGTCGGCGATGTCGAGGACCTCGAAGGTGGCGTCGTCACGGTCCGAAGCGACGCCGTGGACCCAGCCAGCGACAACGTCGGCCGAGCGCCCCGGGCGGGTGCTGCCAACGATGATCGCGATCTTGGGCGTGGTGATACTCGATCTTTCCGCTCGGGCGTTCCCGGAGGTGATGTCGCTGGACTCGGTACCAGATTTCATAGTCATGTTCGTCACGCTGCACGTTGAACATATGTTGAAGTCAACTGCTACATCTGCCAGGTTGGACCCATGAGCACACCAGAGTCGATCGTGGACGCTCCGCCGCCCACCCTGACCGTCCGTGACGTGGCCGCCGATGGCGGTGTCGCTGCCTCGGCGGTGCGGTTCTACGAGAAGCATGACGTCGTCACTGCGCTGCGGACGTCGGGCAATCAGCGACGATTCGATGAGTCCGCAGGCTGTCGGATCAAGGTAGCCAAGCTTGCGCAGCGCGTAGGGCTGACCGTGCGCGAGATCGCCGAGATCTTCGCGGACCTGCCCCCTGTGCCGGGCCCCGAGGACTGGGGCCAGATAGCCGACGCCCTCATCGGGGAGGCCGAAACCCGCACCGCCGAACTGCGAGCACGGCTCGATGACATGCGGTCGGGGACGAAGCTGTGCGAGATCGCTGAATCCGCCAGCGACCACGAGTAGCCGGGTCGGCACCAACCCGTAGCAACTGTCAGCCGAGAAGCGGTGTGCACGACGCTCGCTTCGTCGTGCCGCGAGCTGAACCCCTTGCGTCGCGGCCCGGGCGACCTCAGCCATGCCCGCGGCGCCCCCGCCCGTCGCCTCGAAGGGATGGACTTGCGGTGACCGCTGTAGCTGGCCGTGCGGGCATCCGCGACAGTGGCAGGGTTCGGCGCCGCATGACCGGCCTTCACCTCCGTGCCAGGATTGAAGCCGTGGATCACCTCGACGCACTGCGCGCCGAGGGCGCGGCCTTTACAGGCGTCATCGACCGGGCAGACGTCGGATTCCCCGTGCCCGCGTGCGGCAACTGGCGCCTGCGCGACCTCGCCCACCACCTCGGCGAGGTGCACCGCTGGGCGGCAGCCGCGGCGCTCGGTGACGGCACCGCACCTCCCGAGGACGTGCCGCCGCTTCCGCCGGACGACGCGCTGGCGGACTGGTTGCGCGAGGGGCTGGACGCGCTGACGGTTGCGCTGGCCGAGCCCGGGCGTCCGTGCTGGACCTTCGCCGGGCCTGCCACCGCGGCCTGGTGGCGGCGCCGTCAGGCGCTCGAGACTGCCATCCACCGGGTCGACGCCGAGCGCGCGCTCGGCCCAGCGAGCCTGGTCGACCCGGCGTTGGCCGCCGACGGTGTCGGCGAGGTCGTGGACGTCCTGCACCCGCGTCAGGTGCGGCTCGGCCGCGCAGCCGTACCCGTCGCCGCCCTTCGCCTGACCGCCGACGACGGCCAGGGCAGCTGGCTCGTGGCCGGGCCGTCTCCGACGACCGATATCAGCGGACCCGCCGAGACACTGCTGCTTCTGCTGTGGGGCCGCACCGACCTCGACGATCCGCGGCTGCAGGTCGAGGACCGACGCCGCGCACAGGCCGTGCTCGCGGAGCCGCTCACCCCGTGAGGCAGCACGGCCCGACGTCCGGCAGGATCCCTCTGCGGCATGGCGGACGCCGGCTGGGCCGGGGCGCTACCCGGGAGACACCGCTCGTGGCGGGGACCAGAAAACCAGGACCTGGAGGTGCTCGGTGATCGAATGAAAGTGATGTGCTACGCCGGCAGCCACGTAGATCACCGAACCGGGCCCGACTGGCCGGTCTTCGTCACTGACTCGCAGCAGAGCGGCACCAGCAGCAACAAGATAGACCTCATCTTCGACGTGCGGCTGCTGGTCATCAATCGACCCCTCCGGCCACGAGGCGACCGTCAAGCTCGACCTCGCGGCCCGGAAGAAGTGGTCGAACGCTGGCTCCGAACGGTCGAGCCGGTCAAACAACTCAGGCAGGGCGAAGGCATCCATGCACCCGGTTGTAGCATCCACGATCCGGCATTCACGGGCAGTCGTGATCGTGATCGTGAGGCGCGGCCCGGCAGCCCGATCGCCGTCACCGTACGGGGGAACGGCTATCGGACACTCGCCAAGTCGATGGCGGGGCAGTCGTGATCTTGTCCGCAAGGGATCCTCTGCCGAGAGTCAGCTGAGTTCCTTGGCGAAGAAGACGCGGCTGAAGCCGTCCTGAGTGGCGCGGTGTGTCTCGCGGAAGCCACGGCGGGGGTAGTAGTCAAGGTTCTCAGTCATCGCCTCGTTCGTGTACAGGCGGATCTCGCGCAGGCCCTGCGTTCGAGCCTGTTCTTCGGCGAGCTGTAGCAGCCGGCTGCCCACGCCGAGACCTTGCGCCTGCGGCAGGACGGCGACGTTCTCCAGCAGCAGGTGGTCGTTCGCCGGCTCGAGCACGAGCAGGCCAACGACGCGTTCGCCGTACTCGGCAACCCAGGCATGGTCGGACTCGACGGCGTGACCGTAGTCGGCGGTCATCGGGGCCGGCTGCCGGCCAACGCGCTCGACGTACACGTGGTAAGCCGCCTGGGCGAGCTCGCGCATCGCGTCGACGTCCGCGGCAGTGGCCTCGCGCACGGATAACGCTTCGGAACTGGTCACGTCCCTAGGCTCCCGCATACAAGCGCCCCCGCACCGTTCAGGCGATCGGACGGCGAGCCCACAGAGCGACCGCGTCGAGCTCCTCGACGTCAGGGAAGAGCGCGATGCCGATCCGCTTTTGGTCCGACCATAACTCAACAGAGGCATGCTCTGGCCGGCTAGCCGACGGCTAGCCCGCGGCTAGCCCAAGCGTCCCGGTAGCCGAAGCTCTGCCGGAGCGAACGTCACGGACTGTTGCGACGCCGTGGGCCGCTCACGCTCAGTCCCGACAGACCCGTCCGTAAGTGCAACTCCGCAACGGGGTCTTATACGGGACGCTCCGACGAGCCCGGCGCTCAACATCAGGCAACGCGCGGATGAGCAATAGTCAAGACCTGTGGATCGGCGTGTCACGCGACTTGCTGCTCGCCTCCTGATTTGTCGGGTCGTTCGACGAGCTTGCCGTTGACGAAGGTCGCGTCGGCACGGACGAGAGCGACGAGGTGTGGTGCGTTCACGGCGCGCCAGCGGGCCTGAGCGGATTCCATGAGCTTGAACGCCATCGCGACGCCGGCAGCCCTGGAGCCGGGGCCCTTGGTAACGCGCTGGCGTAGCCGGACGGTCGCGAAGGTCGACTCGATCGGGTTCGTCGTGCGCAGGTGGATCCAGTGCTCGGCCGGGTAGTCGTAGAACGCGAGCAGCGTGTCGAGCTCGTCGGTGATCTTCGCGACAGCCTTGGGCCACTTCGTTCCGTAGTCGATCGCGAAGGCCTTCGCCGCCACCTGGGCGTGCTTGCGGTCCTGGGCGTTGTAGATCTCGGCCAGCGCAGCCTTCGCACCGGGGTGCGCCGACTTCGGCAGTGCAGCGAGGACGTTGCCGATGCGGTGCCACCAGCAGCGCTGCTCCCGGGTCTGGGGGAACACGTCGCGCACGGCCTTCCAGAACCCGAGCGCGCCGTCGCCGACGGCCAGGACTGGTGCTTGCATGCCGCGTCGTTTGCACGAGCGCAGCAGGTCCGCCCAGGACTCGCTGGACTCGCGGAACCCGTCGGCGAGCGCGACAAGTTCCTTGGTCCCGTCCGCGCGGACACCGAGGATGACGAGCAGGCAGACCTTGTCCTGCTCGAGCCGGACCTTCAGATGGATCCCGTCGACCCAAACGTAGACGTAGTCGGTGCCGGCCAAGGACCGGGCGTTGAAGGCCCCCTTTGGAGCAGTTCCTGGGCTCCGGGGCGGGCCTGTCGGCCTCGACGATCACCCGGCTGACCGCCCAGTGGCAGGACGAGCAGGCCCGAAGTCGCTGCTGGACAGGCCATGCAAGTACAACAGCGGCAGGACCTCCGCGACCTGCGGCGACTTGCGCGCCCACGCCGGCAGGATCGCCGAGCTGAACCGGACCCGCTCGCCAGTCGCCTCATCGGTGCGCTTGTCGTTGACCCGCGGCGCCCGGACCGGCACCGCCCCCGCCGCGGTCATCACCTCCCGCGGTGCTTGCGAGCCGTTTCGCACCACCAGCCGCCGCCCGTCGGCATCGAGCAGATCGGCGTGCGCATCGACGTACGCAGCGACCTCGACCTGCAAGGCCGTGGCCAGCATCTGCCGAGCCCCCTCACGGACCAGCGCGTCGAGCAACGGCCCACCCGCGGACGCGGCCTCGTCACTGGACTTGCCGTCCTCCTGGACTACTTTGAGCATGGGCGTACCTTCCCGAACCAGCGCGCCAACGCCGGTCCTGATCAGAGCTTCTTGGAATTCGGATCATCCTCGGGAAGGTGCGCCCCTTCACGTCACCTCGCCGAGGCCCATCCACAGGTTCTGATCATTGCTCCGCGCGGATCTCTACTTCGCGTGAGGACAACGAACACGAGGAGGGGGCATTCACGAGCTGCCAACGTGCGGCTGCACCAGTCAACCGCGCCTTCGCTAGGTGATCGTGTGTGTTTGGCGGGTGGCGGCGGGCCGGCGCCATTGGTCAGGGCGCCGTCCGGCCGTCGGCACTGCTGGGTTCAGGGACAGTTGGGGCGCCCGGTCGGTGGCCGGGACTGCTCGTTGAGTGGCGCGCACCGGCGGCGCCGACAGATCCCGAGCCGGCCGGCGTGGAGATCCCTTCAGGCAGGATAGGTCGCGTGGTGTACGTGGTGGATAAGGGCGGCGGCGAGGTCGTCCTCGTCGAGGCCTGGGTGCCGGCCGAGTACCTGCGGCCGGCCTGACGCCTTCAAGCCGCCGTTCTTCGTGAGACGTGGGGGATGATGACGGCATGGTTCAGCCCTGCGGCCCGGCGCTCGAGCAGCATGGACAAGGGGCGCTGTGGCTCGATGACGTGCGCTGGCACAAACAGATGTTTCGCCAGTCCCGGTTCCAGTGGGACGCCCACGATGTGTTGCGGATCGTGACGGGCAGCACCGGCGGTCAGTTGGACTTCACCACTGTGGCGCACTTGCGACAGCTGCAAAGCAGTCAGGACCAGGTTTGCGACTTCAGCGCCCAGTGCCAGGTGGCAATGGCCGAGCCACTCAGGCGGGCACGCAGCAAAATTGGATGGGAGTGGACCACTGAGGTGCTCGGTCTCACCGTCGTGGAGTGCACTATGGCACTGGCGTTGGCTGGTGGGACGGGGCAGGAGCCGCCCAATGATGAGGTTCGTAGGGTGCTGCGCCGACTGCCCCTGACGAACCCGGTGACGCAGGCGTGGGAGCTCAAGCAGCTGTGGCGACTGCATGAGGCCGCGCGTGACGTGCTTGAGGACGCGATCTGTGACCTGCTGGTGGAGCTGTTGGCCGGACACCCAAGTGACGAGCTCAAACTGGCCACCGGACCCTTGACGGGGTCACCGGCCCTACGAGTGGAGTGTGCCCGGCTCGAGCGCGGTGGTCCCGGGGACCCCCGGCGCATCCCACGCCAGCGCTTCTGAGCCGAGGCGGGCCGCCGGACCCTTGTGGCGGTTGACCCGGCTTGGCCTTCATGGTTCGGGGCTGCGATCGAGGATCCGGCGGGCGCTGAAGTGATCGTCTTAGGTGCGTCTTGCTGGGCGTCTTGCTAGCTCCAGTCAGGCTAGTAAGACGCTGGAACGGCGTCTTACTAGCCCCTCCCCACCCCGCTCCCCACCCCGCTCCCCACCCCCGGTGGGGAGCGGTTTAGGCCCTTTGACCTGCGGCTTTTGAGTTGCTCCCCACGCTCCCCACCCCCCACAGTGAAAGTCGCGCGTGAGGTGTCGGGGTCACACGGCAGTGCACGGATGGCCCCGGCGGGGTGGATGGGGAGATTTCTGGGGGCGGTGTCACAGCGCGACCCGTCGGATGACCTTCTCCCGGTGTGACAGCAGACCTGCGCCTAGATGCCGACACGCCGTCGGGCGCTGGATGCCTGAATCTGAGTCAGGGTGGGACTACAAATGGCGCATGGCTAACCGAGGACCTCAGCCCAAGGGCGATCGCTCGGCGATCACCGTCCGGATTCCTAAGACACACCGCGCCCTCTACGAGCGGGCAGCAGTGGAGGCGGGGGTGCCGCTGGGTGACTACATCGCGCTCGCGTTGGCGCGCGCCCATCAGCTGGAGGACCCGGAGTACGTCTACCGCAACCGCAACGTCAACCAGGAGCCGCTACCGCTCAGCGCCTGACTGGACCCTCAACAGCGAGAAGCCCCCCTACAGCTTGGCGGCGACGGGGGGCGACTCGGGGAGAAACACATGCGAACTCTGCAAGAGGGAGCGCCTCAACCGCGAGGTGCATCTCTGCATGCCTAGCGTACCCCGAGATCGGGTTTCGGTCAGTAACCGCTTTGCCGTGTCCCGGCATCGTCACCACCACCGTCGCCACCGTCGATGACCCGTGCGCTGCCGGGGATGCCGGCTGGTCGTGATGTGCGGTACGGCCCGCGGGCCTCACTGGACCGGGTGATCCTGGCGCTGGAGGCATCGACCGGGCCGGTGAAGTCGTCCGGGTCGGCGCGGGCGATGGCCCGCTGTCCGGTGCATGAGGAGCGCACGGGCTCGCTGTCGGTGTGTTGGACGCAGGGTGAGCGCGGCGGGATGGTGCTGCTGAACTGCCATGGTTGCGGGGCGCGGGCCGCGGAGGTCGTCGAGGCGCTCGGTTTGACGATGGCTGACCTGTTCGACGAACCGTTGCCACCGCGGCCGGCGGTACCGGCCGGGGGTCGGGCCGGCCGGTCGGCTCAGCAACGGCGCAGCGGGCAGCGGCGGGGGCGGTTGGGAAGGCTTCCGGCGCTGATTACGCCGCCGGCGCGGGCGCCGACCGAGGCCGAGGTGGCGCACGAATGGGTGACGGTCGAGACCTACCCCTACCGGGACGGCGACGGCCAGCTGGTGCAGGAGGTGGTGCGTGAGCAGTGCACTGCCTGTCCGGTGCGGCATAAGGGTTTCCGTCAGGTGTTCGTCATCGATGGAGGCCGGCGTAAGCGCAAGCCGGCGGGCTTCCGCGATGTGCTGTATCGGCATGAGCAGGTCCTGGCCGCGGTCGAGAGCGGCGAGCCGGTGTGGCTCCTCGAGGGCGAGAAGGATGTTGCGACCGCCGAGCGGCTCGGGCTGGTCGCGACGACCAACACCCAAGGGGGGCGGGCCTTCCCAGCCGGGCTCGTTGAGGTGCTGCGCGGTGCGGACGTGCGGGTGGTGCTGGACCGGGACGACGCCGGTTGGGATCGCGGGGTGGGGTTGCACGCGCAGCTGGTGGCGGTCGATGCCACGGTGCGGCTGCTGTTGCCGGCGACGACGGCGGCCAAGAGCGACTTCACCGACCACGTGGACGCCGGCGGGGGCATCGAGGAGCTGCTGTCGGTGCACGTCGAGGAGGTCGCGGCGTGGGCGGCTTTGGGCGCGGTGCGACGTAAGCACAAGACGGTCGAGGTGGCGCTCGCGCAGACGCAGGCGCAGCTCGCAGCCGGCGAAGACGCCAAGCAGCGCAAGGACACCGTGGAAGAAGAGCACCGGCGGTTCGCCCGGCGGTGGGCGGTCGAGAGTGAGATCCGTTTCGAGGCGGTGCAGGACCTGGTCGACGATGTCCAGCGGCACGTCGCCCGCACCGGCACCGAATGGGCTGGTGCGGCGCTGGAACGGGCGATGGAGGTGCTGCGGCAGGCCAAGACCGCCGCCCGGACCGCTCATCAGGTAACCGGTATCGCTGTGGCGCCGGCGTTGCAGGAGCCCCCGCCCGTCCCCTTGGCCGGTGGCAGTGCGGGATCCGGCGGGGCGGGCGGGGGCGATCCTGCCGGTGGCGGTGAGGAGCTGGAGCCTGGCCGGTGGGACCGGCAGGGCGCCGGGGAGGTGCGGGCAGGGATCACGATCGACTCCCCGACCTACCGGATCGTCAACGGGCAGATCGTGCACGCCGAACGGGCCAAGCCCGGCCGGCGCGGTGAGCCGGCTGAGGGCGAGGGCGAGGGCGAGGAGACGTTCAAGCTGGTGCTCAGCTTGGCGGTGCAGATCGTAGAGATGGAGTACCTCGAGGATCCGGACACCGTCGATGTGGACGCGCCGCGGCTGCAGGGCCGGCAGTCGTTGGACAAGCAGCGGGAACTCAATCCGCCTGCGCCGGCGGAACTGTCAGCGATAACGATCAGCTACGCCGACCCGGTGAACGGGGATCGGTGCACGTTGCGGGTGCCGGCGGATGAGTACAAGGACTGCGGGTGGGTGGAAAGCCTTCCCGGGCCGCCGCTTTATGACAGCAAGCCGTCGGGGCTGGCGAAGCTGCGTGATGCGATCAAGGCGGTCAGCGTCGACATCCGGCGGGTGACCCGGTACCGGTCGACCGGGTGGCGCCTGCTGGACGGGCAGTGGTCGTTCGTGCATGCGCAGGGTGCGATCACCGCCGATGGGGTGCGGCAGGTACCGGTACTGCTGAGCGGGCCGTTGGGCCGCTACGACCTGCCCGACCCGAGTGTCGACCCGGCACGGCTGCGCACGGCGTTCCTGCAGGATTCAGCGGGGATGCTGAGCCGGTTGCCGGTGCGGGTCGTGGCACCGCTGCTCGGGCATGTGTACCGGTCGGCGTTGGGACCGAACCCGTGGGTGCTTGCGCTGATCGGCTCGCCGGGGTCGTACAAGACCTCAATCGCCTCGATCGCGATGCACCACTGGGGTGAGCTGTGGGACCGGCGGAAGCCGGCCAGCAGTATGAGCGGCAACGGCGACACCCTGAACGCGTTACGGATCAAGCTCAACAGCGCGAAGGACGCGCTGTATTGGGCTGATGATGTGGCGCCGACCCGGGACTGGGCGGCGGCGCAGAAGACGCTGGAGGAGTTCGCCCGGCTGGTGCACAACGGTGAGCAGCGGTCCCGGTCGACCCGTGACGGGCTGGCGGTGCTGGATGGCACGCCGCCGCGGTCCAGTGCGATGGTGACCAGTGAGGTGATGCCGCGGCCGGGGTCGGGTGCGCAGCGGATGCTGGTCGTGCCGTTGCAGGCCGAGGAGATCGACCTCGAGCAGCTGATCGCGCTGGACGAGCAGGACTCCCGACACGGCCGGGCGTTGCTGATGGCCTCGATGCTGCGCTGGCTTGCCGGCGATTTCGAGGCGCTGCGGGACCGGTGCCTGGTCGAGGCCGGCCGGTACGCCGAGCAACTGCGTGGGGTCGGGGAAAGTGTCCGGCAGGCCGAGTCCGTAGGGCACACCTGGGCGGGCTGGGTGTGCATGACCGACTTCCTGCTGGCTGTCGGGGCGATCAGCGCGGCGGAGAAGGAGCAGGTCCTGACCCAGGTCGACCGGGGGTTGCGTGATGCTGCCGAGGCTGCCGCCGACCCGGACCTACCGACCCGGACAGGTGCGCGGGTAAGGGAACTGATCGTGCACGCGCTGCGCGCCGGGATCGCCTATGTCGAGGACGTGCGCACCGGTGAGGCGCCAGAGTGGCCGATGGCGGGCCGGCTCGGGTGGCGACGCACCTCGAAGGGTCACGACAATGTGACCGGCGAGCCCCGCTACCAGAACGACTCACGGGGGATCCGGTTCGGGTATCTGCTCGACGAGACGTCCACGCCCGGAGGACGGCAGCTCCTGGTGGAGTCCACCGCGCTGGACCAGGTGCTGAAAGCGACCGGGATGGTGATGGCCGACGCGCCGCAGATGGACCGGGGGACCGCGCTGCGGGCGTTGCACGACGAAGGGGTCTTGATCGGGGAGAAGCGCGCCGGCCGGCCGGACCGGCTGACCGTGCAGCGCACGCTGCACTGCGAAGACGGCCGGCGGGTGCGGATCACGGCGCTGCGGCTGGCCGAGCTGCTCGGTGACGACCCTGCCGACGGCGGCGAGGTGGCGCCGGCGGGCGGAGACGGGCTAGACAGCCCCGGGGGAGGCGGCCCCCGCGGCGGGCCGGATGACCAGCCCGCCGGTGGACCAGTCGACGAGACCGTCGACTGGTTCGGGACGGGTCCAGACGGGGGCCTGTTCGCCCCACCCGATGTTGACGTTTCGCAGCAGTCGACGTTAGTGTCGGCGACACCAGATCCGGGCCTCACCAGCCCACCGCAGCACGAGGAGTCCCCTGTGAGTAACCATCGCGACGCCGAAGGCCTCAACGCCCCCTCGAGCACGCTGCCCGAGGACGTGCCCTGCCTGGCGTGCGGCACCCGGTGCCGACTGACGTTCCTGGGCTTGCCGCTGCATGTGCCGTGCTGGTGGCGCAGCACCGCCGCGAGCCGGGCTGCGGCGCTGGCCGCAACCGCAACCGCCAACGTCGACGGCGCGACCTGCGGCGCCGACCCGGCCGCTCCAACGCCGCCCGCGGCTACGCCCCCCACCGTCGCGCCAGCCGCCGCTGAGCGCCCAGCCAGAAGGCAGGGCGCGCCCGGCACCGGGGTGTTCACCGCGCCGGCGGCGGTGCTGCACACCGACGGGATCTGGCTGGCTGATGGCTCCCGACGAGATCTGCCAGGTGAGCTGCGGCACGTCGGCCAGCTCGCCGAACTCGTCAGCCGACTGCAGCTCGGCACTCAGGTCACCGCCTGGCGCGCCGAGCCCGGGCAGCTATGGGTGACCGCCGCGGCGGCCGCGGCGCTCGGCGTCGACGTCGACGCGTTGCCGGCGGATCCGACCAAACGCGTCGAGGCGATGCGGGAACTGACCCGCGGTCGGCCGCTGGTCACCGAGGCCTGTGAGCAGGGTTGGCGGCTCGGTGGTGCCGGTGACTGCCTGGCCGCCTGGACACGGGTGTGGCACGGCGAGACCCGCGGGGTGTGGGTGGCGCTGATCCCGGCGATGAACGCCGACCCGCTGGAGATCCCGGTCCTGGGCGGTGACCCGTCGCCGGCAACGCTGGCCCGGCGGCTGTCGCTGTTCGCCGGGGCGCTGCAGGCGCCGTGGGCGATGAGCCCCGGCACCACCGGGCTGGACCTGATGATCAGCCTGCGGGCGAAGGATCGGGAACGACTGTTCGCCCCACGTGAGCCAGTGCCGCCGGCGCGGATCTCCACCCTCGAGCAGGACCTGAACTGGTCGCGGGTGCCGAGCGAAGCCGAGCAGACCTGCCGGTACATGCACGCCTACGACCGGGGGGGTTCCTACGCCGCCGGCATCGCCGGGCTCGAGCTCGGGATCGGGGCGGCACAGCACGCCCCGCAGGGACGCCAGTTCGACCCGAAGCTGCCCGGCTACTGGAAGATCGAAGTCGGGCCGTCCGGTGACTGGCGGATGCCGCACCCGCTGAACCCGCGCGGGTCGATGCCCTCCCGGCCGGTGTGGGTCACCACCCCGGCGCTGCAGCTGGCCGTCGAGCTCGGGCACGAACCGGCCGTCCTGGAGGCCTACGTGTGGCCTGAGCACGGCCGGGTCCTCGATCCCTGGTACACCCGGGTCCGGGACGCCCGGGCCGCCCTAGACACCGCCGACCCGGATGCGCAGGCGGCCCGCGACCTGCTCAAAGTCGTCTACACCCGCACGATCGGGATGCTCGGCAGCGAGGAGTGGATGCGCACCCGGCCCGGGTACGCCCCGGACCGCAGGCATCACATCGTGGCGAAGTCCCGGTCGAACATCCTGCGCCGGATCGCGCAGATCGGTCAGGACAGCGACCGGTGGCCGGTGGCGGTCACCGCCGACACCGTGCTGTACCTGTCGGACGATCCGGATCCGGTCAGCGCGTGGCCGGGGAAGCCGAACCACTTCGGTCGTGGCTTCGGTCAGTTCAAGCCGGAGGCCTCCGGATTGCTGGTCGACCAGCTGCCGCACCTGAACGGGAAGGACTACCGCGGCAAGGAGCTGCTCGAGCACGACTGGCAGCCAGCCGCGGCCGCGGCCGTCGGACGAACGTCATGATCCGGCCGCCGGCCGCCGGCGAGGTGTACTACCGCGGTCACGGCAGCGGCAGGAACACCAGCGGTGCCCGGTTGGTGACGATGGAGCAGGACGGGCAGGTCCTGGGCTTGCTGCGGCACGTGGTGCGGCACTCACCGACCGGGATGACCTGGGGATACGGCGGTTCTGGGCCGGCGGACCTGGCGCGCAGCCTGCTCATCGACGCGCTGGGCGACCAGGCGAAGTGCGGGACGTGCGCCGGCGGCGGGCAGCTAGCGCTGTCCCATACCGGCGGGCAGGACCTGGTCGAGCCCTACGACCCGACACGGCACAGCCCGGCCGACGACGGTGACGGGTCCCGGTGGGAGCTGACCGGATGCTGGGACTGCGACGACGGGCTCGTCCACCTGCCCTACCAGCAGTTCAAGTTCGATGTCGTCGCCGGGCTTCCCGACCCAGGCTGGGTGCTGACCCGCCAGCAGCTGCTCGACTGGTACAACGCGCACGCCGACAAAGCCGGCTGAGATGGACAAGCCAGGGTTCACCCCGCAGCTGCGGCAGACCTTGTTCGGCGCCCTGACCGGTCGTGCCGGTGAGGTGACCGGCCGACCGGACGGGGACCTGCGGGCCATGCTGCAAGGCGCGTTCGGGGAGGGCCGACGCAGGGGTGGGGTCGACACCCGGGCGGCGGCGCAAGGACTGGGTGTCACCCAGCGGACCGTGCAGCGCTGGCTGGCCGGTACCGGCCGGCAGCGGCACGGAGCGAGCCCGGAGCACCTGAAGGCGATCGCCAGCCGGGCCCGGCAGGCCGCCAGCACCCAGAAGGGCCGGCGGACGGCGATGGCGGCGGCGCGGCGCGGACCGCTGACCCGTAACGGCGCCAGGTTGACCGTGCGCGGCCAGCAGGGCCCGCTGCGAGCCGGCAAGGAGTACCGGCGGATGCGCCGGCTGGACCTGGACCTGCAGCCCGAGGACGTCGAGGCGCTGATGTCGGCCTATGAGCGCGGTGGGGACAAGGCGTTCGTGGCCTGGCTGGAAGGTCACGCCGACGCCGAGTACGTCGCCGACTGGGGTTTCGACAGCGTCGAGGACCTCGAGCTGCGCGACCCAGGGCCGTGACAAGACCTGGCGCTGCTGGCCTCACCCGGGGCCAGCGGTGGACCTACCGGCGGTTGCGGCTGATGCTCAGCCTGGCGTACGGGGTGAACTCCCGCGGCGGTCCGGACACTGCTGCGGCCGCGGCCGCGCTGGGGGTCAGCCCGCGCACGGTGCAGCGCTGGTTGCGCGGTAAGCCACGAGCGTTCGCCAGCCTGCCGACCGGCCGGTTGGAGCAGATCCGGCGGGACATTCGCCCCGACGGACAGAGCCTGAACCAGGAGCAGCTCACGGCCACCTACGCCCGCAGTGCGATCGAGCGGATCGCGCTGCCAGGTGAGGTCGGGGTGCTGCCCGCGTGGAGGCAGCGGCGGTGGATCGAGCCTCACCTGGTTGCGGTGCTCGAGCTCCCGGGCGGCGGGTTGCGGCAGGTGACGGTCAGCCGAAAGTCCGACCGGACGCTGGCCGAGCTGGGTAAGCGAGGCAAGGTGCTCAGCCACACCACCGTCGCCACCCGTTTCCACGCCACCGCACTGGTTGCCGTGGTGCTGCAGCAGACCGATGCGTGGCGGGTCACTGCCCCGGCCGGGTTGGTGAAGCAGGGCCGGACCCAGACGTGGGCGGTGGCCGCCCCACGGGTCTCGCTGCCTGAGCTGGCTGTCACGCAAGGCCTGGCGTGAGCACCTTTCTCAGGTTGACAACGCCTGCAGGACGGAGGACCTCACGATGCCTGGTCAGCAGCGGACGGCCGGCGGCATCGTGGGTGCCGGCCGGCACCTGTTCGGGAGACGGCGTGCGTAGCCGGCGGGTCGATCCGGACTTCGTGCTCGACGCCGACCGCGGTTCATCCCCGATCGCCTCGACCAAGCAGGCCGAGACGCTGGACCCGCAGGCCTATCGGGAACGCGGTGCCGAACGCGCCGGCGCCCGTGAGCTCGACGACGCGGTGGAGGCGCTGCCCGGGCTCACCCGCCAGCAGCGGGACCGGGAACGGGCGATGCCCCGCGACGCCACCGGTGAGCTCGGGCATCCCCGCAAGGCCCGCGAGCTGCCGGCACCGGCGGACGTGCGCCGGCCGTTGAGCTCACGTCAACGCAAGGCGCGGTCGGTCAGCAAACGGGCGGTGCAGGACCAGATGCCCGCCACGCAGTACACCGCGATGAGCCAGCTCATCGGGCGGCCGCAGGACCTCAACGATGCGCTGTCGGATGCGACCGGTGACGTGCAAGCCCTGCCCGACGGTCCGCGCACGACCGTGCAGCGCATCGACCGGGCCGTGCAGGCCTACGAGCGGGCCAACGACCGGGGGCATGTGGTGTACAGCAACGTGGCGATGCCGGCAGCGATCAACCGGGGCAACCTGGGTGCGTTCGTCGGCAACAACTTCCGGCCCGGCACGGTGGTGGACTTCGACCGCTACACCGCCGGGGCGCACACCCTGCACGAGATCGAGCCGGGTGAGGTCGGGGCGCAGCGCACCGCGGTGTTCGAGATCCAGACCCGGCGCGGCATGTACCTGGGCCGCTCGGACAGCGTCGATGACACCGCGCACCTGCTGCCTCGCGGCATGCGGCTGCGGGTCGCTGCCACCCATCAGGCGACCTACGAGCGGCCCGACGGCAGCACCGGGCAGCGCCAGGTCATCCAGCTCACTGACATCACCACCACCCCGTCCTGACCGCAACGAGCTTCGAGGAAGAACCATGGGATACACCGACGCGCAAGGCCGACCCGAACTCGTCATGCACCCCGATGTGAAGCGGGGCGGCGCCGTCTTCCGCCGGCAGGACAGTCCTGCCGGCGAACCGGACACCAGCGCGCCGGCCGCGGCCAGCAAGCCAGTCGACGCCAGGGCGGGCCAGGAGCCCGATGACACGGCCCGGCCGTGACCACCATGCCGGTCGCGCCACTGGGGGTGAGCTTCACGGTGCTGTGGCCAGTCGGCCAGGACCCGCAAGAGCTTCTGGATGCGCAGCCGGCCGCGACACGGCGGCGGCCGGTCGTGCAGCCCCATCAGCACGGCTCGCTGACCGGCTACACCTATGGCTGCCACTGCACGTCATGCAAAGCCGCCAACGCCCGAGCGGGTGGCAAGCGCCGGCGGCGCCAGGCGATGGGCCTGACCGGCCCGGATGACCGGCTGCCCTACGCCCCGACCCACACGGCGGTGTGCGGCCTGCGATCAGCCGGTTACACCAGCCCGCAGATCGCCCGGCTGACAGGACTTTCCAGCACCCAGATCAGCCGGCTGCTACGCCCGGGCGGCCAGTACGTAACCCGCGACGTCGCCGAACGCATCGACGCCGGCGTGCGCCTGTCCGCGCGGGTGCCACCGGTCGACCGGCTCGCTGCGCGTTACCTCGACGTGCACGGAACCCGGTTGCGCATCCGGGCGCTGATGTCCCAAGGGTGGGCGGTGGAGGAACTCGGCCGGCGGCTCGGGCACACCGGTGGGTACTTGTCGCCGGTGCTGTACACCTCACGCCCGGATCACCCCTGGCCTGCACGCCAAGGTCAGCCGGCTCTACGACGAGCTGTGGCAGCAGACCGGCCCGTCAGCGTCGACGGCGAAGCGAGCTGCCAGCCGCGGTTGGGCCAGCCCACTCGAGCTCGACGACGACCGCATTGACGACCCCCGCTACATCCCGGTGCTGTACCGGCCGACCCGTCAAACCATCGCGCTGGAGAACCGGCAAGCCCGGGTCGCGCGGCAGGTCGAGGTCGGGCGGCTCACCGAGCTCGGCTGGTCGGCGGCGCGGATCGGTGAACATCTGGGCGTGGTCGGCCGGCAGGTCGTTCGTGACCGCGCACGGCTGCAGCGGGCGTCATAACAGGCACCGAGCAGGTGCACTCGCGCCCGGCAGACCCCGACTCGCAGCCGGACAAACAGGATCCGGATCCGCCGGTGCCACTGGTGCGTTGACTTCCTCCCGGCCGTGAACGGCCGGGATTCCCACTGCTAGGCGACCCGAAGGAGGCGAGCATGTCGGGGTTGACGTTTCACCGACCGGCCCAAAGCTGCCGTGTCTCCACGTCCTGTCACGGCATGTCCTGCCGCGATGTTCCTGGCCGCGTTCACGTCAGCGTTCTCGGTGTGCCTGCAGGCAACGCAGGAGAAGACCGCTTGGCTCTCGCGGTTCTCTCGTGCGCAGTGCCCACAGACCGAGCATGTCTGACTCGTGAAGGCAGGGTTGATCTTGACGACCCGGCCGGGTGCCTTGTCGTCGAGGCGCTGTGCCAGCAGCCCCCAGCAACTGCCGAGGATGCCGCGGTTGAGGCCCGTCTTGGCGCGGACGTTACGGCCGGGGGCTTCGACGGTGCCCTTCGCGGAATGGGTCATGCTGACGATCCGCAGGTCTTCAAGGAAGATCGTGTCGAACCTGCGGGCCAGGTCGGTGCTGGTCTTGTCCGCCCAGTCCTTGCGCCGATCGGCCTCCCGCGCCCGGAGCCGGGCGATCTTGACTACCAGGGCTTTGCGGCGGTTGCTGCCGCGTTGTGCCCGGGCCAGTCGGCGTTGGAGCCGCCGGAGCCGGTCGGCTTCGGTGGGTCGCAGTCCGGGGGCGTGCAGCAGCTCGCCGGTGGACAGCGCCGCCGACACGGTCACGCCCCGGTCGACCCCGACGACCTCGCCGGTGCCCGGGGCGGGGATCGGCGCGGGGACGACGGCGAACGCGATGTGCCAGCGACCGGCCCGGTCCTGGGTGATCCGGTAGGAGCGTGCGTCACCCAAAGCCCGGGAACGGCGAAAGCGGACCCAGCCGACCTTGGGGACCAGCACACTGGACCAGCGGCGGTTGTCCTGGCGGACCCGCAACGCCTGCGCGCCGACGATCCGGAAGCCCTCATGCTGGCCGGCCTTGCGCCACCTCGGGTAGCGGTGGGAGCCGGCGAAGAAGTCCGCGAACGCTCGGTCCAAGTCGCGCAGAGCCTGCTGCTGCACCGTCTGCGACCCGGCGGCCAGCCAGCCGCTCGCGGCGCGGGCCTCGGTGAGCTGGCGGCACTGCTCGGCGAAACCGGGGATCGGCCCGCGACCCTTGCGCCACATCGAGCGTTGCTCCAACCCCAGGTTCCACACGAACCGGGCGTGCGCGCCGTGCTCGGAAAGGGCCGCCTCCTGCGGTCCCATCGGGTACAGCCGATATCTGCTCACCGCCCGAACGGTAGAGCCACAGTCCGACAAGGCCGGGCAGCCCACGCCGGCATACCTCCCGGTCCTGAACGACCGGGCCTCCAGCCGGACAGTGCCCGGTGACCGCCGCTTTCGGGGCCGCGTGCAGTCTTGCGTTGGTGCTTCTGGTCGGCTGCGGGGTCGTGGGGGACCTACCCGCTGCAACCGGGGCCGTGGGCGGCACCGCGCCGACGGGGAGTGAGGCGCCCGTTGATGGGGCTGCAGCTCGGCTGCTTCTCGAGCAGCTCGAGGTGAAAGGCCGGGCTCCGAAGACGGGTTACAGCCGCGAACAGTTCGGGCCGGTTTGGGCTGACGTCGACTCTGACGGTTGTGACAGCCGAAATCAGCTGCTCCAACGACGGCTTACCAACGTTCAGTTGCTGCCCGGCACCAAGGGCTGTGTGGTGATGTCAGGGGACCTGGCGGAGCCGTACATCCCGCGGACCATCCACTTTGTGCGGGATGGAGCGTATGTGAACGCGGTCGACCTAGACCACGTTGTCAGCCTGAGCGACTCGTGGCAGAAGGGGGCGCAACAGCTGGGCCCGGTGCAGCGGGAGCAGTTCGCGAACGACCCTATGAACCTGCTGGCGACTGACCCTTCGGCGAACCGGCAGAAGGGTGACAGCGACGCAGCGAGCTGGTTGCCTCGCAACAAGGCGTTCCGGTGTGAGTTCGTGAGCACGCAGATCTCGGTCAAAGCGAAGTACGGGCTGTGGGTCACCGCGGCGGAGCGCGACGCCATGAGCCGCGTCCTTGATGGCTGCCCGTCGTCACCTCCTGGCGTCGGTTGAGATTCAGGCGTCTCGGTATCGCTGTTGAGCCCACTGTCGGGTGCGGGTGACCCCGTCCGCGGCGGCCAGGGCGTCCGCGACTTGCTGCCAGCTCAACCCGGCCTGTCGGGCTTTGGCGACGGCCTGCGGCCTGCGCTCAACCGCGGCCGCCGTCAGTCGCGCCTGCTCGCGGCGCAACCGGTTGCGCGGGTGGGTCGCCAGCCAGCGGTCAACCTTCGCCGCGCTGAATACCGTCCGGCCGGCTGAGTCGGGGGCCCGAGCGGGTGCAGGCAGGCCGGCAGTGATCCTGGTTCGCATGGTGCCGCGGCCGCTGACCGCGGCCGCGGCCCGCAGGGTAGAGAGCGCCGGGCGGACACCGAGCTGCTGCTCTATCCGATCGGCGAGTTCGCGGTAGGTGAGCTGAGGACCTGGGGTGGCCATCTGTCCTCCTCGGACACGCGCCCTTGCCTGGTTGACACTTCGCAGCGATACCCGGCATGCTTCCAGCAGTCGTCGGCCACCACGCCAGGCGCGGCCTGACCAGCCGGACCCGAGAGGAACATGTTGATCCTGACACCAGGACTGGAGCAACGGTATGCTCGCGGTACTTAGAGCATGCAGGTTGACCCGGAGGCACCACCCCGTCAGGGGGGCGCCTCCGTGGCATGTCTGCCGACGTTCGGGGCAGCTGGCGAGCGGTGTGCTGGGACTGTCTTCGCCGGAACAACCGATCTCCGACACGCGGATCAGCTGCAAGCCGCGCATCGGCACCGGTCCGTGAAGGTCGTCGGACTGGAGCGAGCCGGGGAGTGTCACCCAGCTGCACAGGGCGGTGAGTACCGCAGGTTCAATGCCCAGAAGCGGGCGGAGGGACGAGCCAACAGGCGGCGCCGCCGTCGTGATCGAGTCCAGGCCGGATGATGGAGAGGCGGATGTCGGTGTTGCTCGAGCAGCCATGGAGCAGGGTGAAGATCCCCGCGGCGCTGCCTGAGCCACTCAGCGCCGCCGCGCTCTCGGGCCTAGCCGCTGAGGAGTTTGCGGTGCTGTTGCGCGACCACCTGGTGCCCCGCACGCCTGCCGGGGTCGACCGGGAGCGCTGGGAGCGACTGTGGGCCGTGCTTAGCCGTGATGACGCCCTGTCGAATCGGGCGTTCGACGTTCTCGAGGAGTTCTTGGACCAGGTGGATCGTGCGTTGCGCTCTGATGCGCTCGATGCGCACCAGCGGCGACGGGCGCAGAAGTTCGAGCGTTTCTGTGATGACGCCTGGCAGCGGTTACGTGTGGACGATGACAAGCCTCTCGATTGGGCGGGGCGGGCCGCGGCGGGCTTCAACCCCCCGGCGCGCAAGGTTCTCGAACAGCTCGTCGATGCCGTCGCGCAGCACCGCAGCGCCGTCACCGCTGCTGGCTTGGCGAGCGCAGCCGACGAGCAGCTGTGGGCGGTCTTGCGGCACGTCGATCTCGATCCTGACCTAAGCCGCCGTCGGCGTTGAGTACAGGGATAAGGTCGGGCTCAGACGAACTCCCGCAGTCGGGGAAGGACGTGGGCCAGGTCCTCGAAGAGCTCGGGCCAGCCGCGACGAAGCCAAGTGACGCGCCCCTCCTCGAGCCGGTTCCCGTCGAGCATGTGCGAGACGCGAAGGAAGTGCTCGGGGGCCCCTATCCGACGCAGCTTGGCGTAGACCGGGTTGACGGGTAGATGATGCCGGGCCAGGTAGGCCCAGACGTCCGCGGTCTTCCAGTCCCAGATGGGCCCGAACGCGACGGTGCCGTCGACGCGGCGCACTTGGCCGCCGTGCCGGCGCCGACGGGCAGTGGTCACGTTCTGCTCGTCCGTGCAGCAGCTGGTGCAGCTCCGGGTGGTTTCGGCACGCAGGGCGTTGGTGTACAGGGCGGCGCGGCCGCGGGACTCCTCGGCGCGCACGCCCCACAGCTCGCCGGGGCCGTGCCGGAGGTGGGCGCGCGCGGCCGGTTCGGTGATGAGCACCTCGTGCAGGTCACGGGTCGGATTACGTGGTGCCTGGTGGTCCCAGGCGCCGGACGCGACGAGAACCTCGAGGGTGGTGTGGCGGGCCCGGATCCAGTGCAGTTGCAAGTCGAGCTCGTTGCGGAGCTGCTCGAGGTAGCGGTAGGTCTCGGGGAACTCCAGGCCGGAGTCGAAGAACACCACCGGCACGTTCGGTTCGACGGCCAGGGTCAGGTGCAGCACCACGAGTGAGTCCTTGCCGCCGCTGAAGGCGACGTAGCCGTCGTGCGCGTCGAGGTGCGCGCGGATCCGCTGCGGCAGGCCGCCGGTGGCTGGGTGTGGGCGGCGCAGCGCGGCGAGGCGGGTGAGGTCCAGGCCGGGATCGGTGGGCATGGCGTTGTCAGCTGTCGAGTAGGGCCGGTAGGTGCAGGGTGTGCTGTCGGGCTGGGTGCATGTAGGGGGGGCGGAGTCCGGCGGTGCCGCTTCCGCCGTCCCGGACGGTGCGGCCGGTGAGGCACGCCGCGGGGGTGGGCCGACCCAGGGTGCCGTCGGGGTGCAGGTGGGTGGCCTCCCATGGGTCGAGCTCGGCTGTGGTGACCTCCCAAGTCAGGACGTGTCCTTCCCCAGAGCTGCGCTTCTTGCCGATCGCGGTGATGCCTTCGACCACCGCGCGGATGGCCACCGGGTCGCCGACCGCCCGCCAGACGACGGCGGCGCAGGCGGTGACGAGCAGGGGCATGCGTCGTGCGCGGTAGCGGCCTTGGCGGTCAGACAGCACCGTCGGCATGGTGATGGCGAGCTGCTCGAGGGCGCGGGAGTCGGTCCGGCCGGTCCAGGTGTGCACATCGGGTGGGAGTTCGGGCCGGCCTTCGGGGTGCGCGCAGGTCGCGGCCCAGTGCCAGCGTCCGTCGAGGGTGGTGCAGCGGGCCAGTGGAAGCGGTAGGTCAACCGGGTCGTCGACGTCGAACAGGGCGGGGGTGAACTGGCCGGCGGCACGTCTGTCGGCTTTGTGCTCGGACCACAGCTCGGAGGCGAGCAGGCCGTCCAGGGCGAGGCCCCAGGGCGCCGCCTGGGCGATGCCGGTGGCGAGGTGAGCCCGGACTAGCAGCGGGCTGTAGCGGCTCACGACAGGGCCTCCAGGGCTGTGAGGGCGGCGGTGTGATTGTGGTGCAGGTGAGCGCGCCAGTCGACGTCGACGACATCGCCGGTGAGCTGGGTTCGGGTCAGGGTGGTGCGTACCTGCCCGTGGCCGATGGCTGCGCGGCCGCCGAGCCGGCCGTTGCTGGTGAACGCGGCAAGGACATCCGTGAAGAAGGCGATCTCGAGGTCGGTGGCGCGGTCCAGGCGCAGCCAGGTCCCGAAGCGGGTGCCGGCGGGGAAGGTCTCGACCCGGTAGAGCATGAGCATCGCGGTGTCGGAGGCCTCGGGCAGGTCGGGGAGCTGCTCGAGGTGGGGTTGGCCGGTGGGGTCGACGTCGACGCGATGGGTGAGGGTGTCGGTGAAGGAGTGGGCGCTGGTGTCATCGGCCCGTACGTAGGTTTCGACCTGGGTGGCGTCGAAGGCAGGTAGGCGCTGGTGGTCGCCGGGCAGGATGTGTGCGGTCTCGGCGAGGTGAGGAACCACTTTGCCGGTCTGCAGGCAGCCATCGACGATCCGTCCGCCGCCGGCGCAACCGAACACTCCGACGTGGGGGATCAGGGCGCGTAGGTCGGCGAGTCGGCGGCCGGACAGGGGGGCTGTTGAGGTCTTGGCCAGGGCGCCGCCGCCGCGTAAGGCGTGCGCTGCGGCCAACGACAGCTTTCCCTCGTACCGCAGCGTGTCGCGCAGGAGTTCTTCACCGATCCGACGTAGCCGGCCGCGGAAGCTGTTGCCGCTGATGATCGGTACATGAACGGGGCGGCCGTCGGGTTGGATGACGATCTCGCGGCGGAGCAGGGTGATCGTGCCGCGGGTCTCGCCGCCGTGCGCGATCGAGGACAACGCGGTGAGCGTGCCGCTCCAGCTGACGGTCGCGGGCATCGGCTCACGCCTCGTCGACGACGAGGGGCCGGGCGGGACGGTTCAAGCGGACGGCGTCAGCAACGATCCGGGTCCGCAGCAGCAGAGCTTCGGTCTCGAAACGGAGCACCTCGAGCACGGGGATGGAGTCGGCGCGCAGCAGCTGCTCGAGCTCGTGCCGTTCGGCAGCGCTTCGGGGCGCCGAACCGAGCTCGCTGGCGACTTCGCGCCACCAGCGGCGCAGTGAGCCGGCCCGGTAGGTGGCGGTGATGACCCGGTCGGGCAGCAGCTTGTCCCAGTAGGTGGCTCGGTAGCGGCCGACCCAGCCTTCCTGCCAGTCGATGCCGTAGTGGATGAGCAGCAGCAGGCGTTCAGCGGTACCGGCCGGGCCGGTCAGGGCGGGCATGTGTGAGGTGGTGGCGAGCCACCCCTGAGTGGGCGAGAGGTCAGGTGCCGCGGCCGACGGCGCCGGCGTGCGGTGTGTCAGCTGGTTCATGCTGCGGCGGCCGTGGTCGTGTAGGACGCCTGGACGCCAAGGTCGAACCAGGGGCGTCGAGACCGCCACAACTCCAGTCTCGACCAGTCGCCGAGGATCTGGCTCCATTGGGAATGGGGTAGCCGTCGTAGCACCGGCCACGCCGGTGCGGCCTCGGTGAGCATCCTGGGACCGAAGCCAAGGGCGCGCAGCCGGCTCATCGCGGCGAGTCGGTCGACGTCTGATGCGCTCCAAGCCAAGCGTGCGTCGTCGACGGTGACCCGTCCCCAGACAGCTTCCGGGAGCAGGTGCTTGCGGCCCGGTCGCAGCGGAACGATGACAGCTACCTCGGCAGGCAGTGGTGCGCTGAGAAGCCGACCGAGGCTGGGCGGGTCGAGGGCCTGCAGGTTCACTGGCGCGCTGGTGACCAGGTGCGCGACCAGCCGCAGCCCAGGCGCTCGAAAACCCCAGGTGCAAGCCGGACACAGCCCGGCGCCGCCAGGCTCACGCCAGCCGTCGAAGGCGGTGAAGACCTTCGACACCACAGTTCGTGTGGCGACCAGGACGGCATCACGGCCACAACGGGCGCACTGGCCCGTCATCGACTGGTCAGCTGGCAGCGGGCACCCGTAGGCAGACCAGGCAGCAGTGAGAACGTCCATGAGGGGAGCCTCCCGGTAGCAGTTACCGGAGGAAGGTGCCGGCGCCAGCCCGACTGTGACGTTCTCGGGGTCGTGAATGGGTTTCGGTGCCGCCCTGAATGGGTCATGGTGGCGTTGAGCTGGCTTCCCGCTCGTGGCCGGGCTTCCCTGCAGAACTCTGACCGGGCCGCGATTCTGCGACGACGCGTGGCAGCGCCTGCGACCGCCCGACGACCAGCCGTTGAGCTGGGCCGGCCGGCCGGCGATCGGGTTCAACCCCGCCAGCCGGGTCGTGATCAGCCAGCTCGTCGACGTGGTTGTGACCAGCCCGACGTGCGGAAGGCTGACCTCGAGACAGGGAGGGTCCTGCGGCGCATCAAGTTGGACCCGGAGCACCAAGACCCCACCGCTGAGCCCGTGAAGCGCCGGCCGGCACGCACCGCCGCGTCTAACTAGGTCGCCGTGATTAGACGCCGGAGCAGGAGAAGGCGCAGACGGACCCCCGCTGGTCCATAATCACCCGGACTTGGTGAATTGCGGCGGTCGGAAGGGGTTGGGGCAGCGTGACTGACAGCGGCGTGCGGTACGAGTTCAAGTCCGTCAAGGCCGTGCGCGGCACCGAGGGCCGGTCTATCGCCAAGTGGCAGAAGCAGGGCTGGGAACTGGTCGGCCAGGACGCTGCGACCCTGCACACAACGTTGAACTTTCGCAAGGTCAAGCCTCAGCTGCCCATGCGCCAGCTTGTCATCGGCGGCGTGGTGGTGGCTGTGCTCTTGGGCATCCTCGGCGTGGGCGCTGCATTGGAAGGAAACGGCGACAGCGACGACACCGCAGCCGCGACGTCGACGCCCACCCCGGCCGCTACAACCACGCCAGAGGTGACTGACGAACCCACGCCCGAAGTGACCGAGGCAGCGCCCACGACGGCTCAGCCAGCCGAGCCCGCTGATGGCCTACTCACGAACACCACCGTGGATGCGCTGCTCGACAGGCTGAACGCGGGCAGCAGCGGCGGCATCAAGGTGGGCGACCGCTTCCGCATCACGGGCGAGTTGTTCGAGGACGATGCGTGGGGTGTGGGGGCGACCGGCGAGTACTCCGTCTACCTGAAGGCGAAGGGTGGCAGAGACGACCTGCTCGTATTCGTGGACCGGACCCTGACCACCGGCTGGCGCAACGGCACGCGGGTGGAAATGGTGGTCAAGGCCGTGGAGAAGACTATCAACGGCGAGACGACCGATGGGTGGCTTCAGGCGCAGTCTGTGCAGTTACTCTAGCTTCGTCGTGGCTAACCCCGCTGTTTCAGTAGCCGCCTGATCTTGAGGGGCGACACGGCCGGGAAAGCGCGAAAGTGCCTGTCTTTGCTGGGATTCTGTTCTTGCTGAGGGAACAGGATCGCCAGACGGAGAGGCACTTCGCGCGTGCACCGTACAACGAGTAGGACCCGGCCGGTCATCACCTGCGACGGCACGGGGGTGGTGTCGCATGCCGGGACGGTGCTGCTGGCCGAGTTGGCCGACCGGATCGGCCTGACGACGGCGCTCAGTGAGGCCACGGACGGGCTGCGTGAACGCCGCGCCGGGCACGACCCGGGTCGGGTGCTGGTCGATGTGGCCGTCGCGATCGCCGACGGCGCCGTCACGATCAGCGACGTGCAGGCGCTGGCTGATCAACAGGGCTTGCACGGCCCGGCTGGCAGCGTCGCGTCGACCTCGACGATCTGGCGGGTCCTGGACGGCGTCGCCGACACCCCGGGGATGCTCGCGGCGGTCCGGCAGGCCCGGGCGCAGGCTCGGGACCGGGCGTGGCTGGCACGCGGCGAGTTGACCGGCGTCGAGCTGCCCGGCTCCCGCGCGGCCGGCAAGACCATCGCGCAGGCCGTGATCGACCTGGACGCGACGCTGGTCACGGCGCACTCGGACAAGGAAGGCGCCAAGGGCAACTTCAAGGGCGGCTTCGGCTACCACCCGCTCGGGGCGTGGCTGGACAACACTCACGAGGCCCTGGCCGCGGTGCTGCGGCCCGGTAACGCCGGCAGCAACACCGCCGCCGATCACCTCACGGTCGTGGACGCCGCGCTGGCGCAGCTCCCGGACCGGTGGCGGGACAAGCCGATCCTGGTCCGGGCCGACGGCGCCGGCTACTCCCACGCCCTGATCGCCGCGCTTTCCGAGCAAGGGCTGGAGTTCTCGGTCGGCTACCCGGTCACCGACGCCGTCCGCAAAGCCATCAGCAAGATGCCGGCCTGGGCGTGGCAGGTCGCCTGCAACGCCGACGGGGACCTGCGCGAGCACGCCGACGTCATCGAGATCACCGACGTGCTCGACCTGAGCCGCTGGGCCAAGCACTGCCCCGGCATGCGCGTTATCGTCCGCCGCGAGCTGCCGCACCCAGGCGCAACGCTGGACGCGTTCGAGATCCGCGACGGCTACCGCTACCAGGCCTTCACCACCAACACCCGCCGCGGGCAGCTCGCGTTCCTGGAGGCCCGCCACCGCGCGCACGCCCGGGTCGAGGACCGGATCCGGACCGGCAAGGACACCGGGCTCGGGCACCTGCCCTCGCGGCACCAGAACATCAACGAGGTCTGGGTCGAGCTCGCGCTGATCGCCGCCGACCTGCTCGCCCTCGCCCAGTCGATGCTCCTGACCGACCAGCCTGATCTGCACCGCGCCGAACCCAAGACGCTGCGCTACCGGCTGCTGCACACCGCAGCCCGCATCACCCGCGGACAGCGCAAAGTGTTCCTACGCCTAGCCGAGCACTGGCCCTGGGCCCTCGCCCTGGCCGGAGCATTCCGCCGCCTGCGGCAGATCCCGCTCCCGGCCTGACAGCCCAGCCCCCACCACCACCCACCGGCCCACGACGGACCACGGAGACACCGGACCCAGCGCCGGCGCTCACCGCTGCCCGCAGACCGCCCACACCACAGCAAGATCATCCGATCACGCCGTTGGCCACTGCTGAAAGACCGGGGTTAGAGGGGGTTAGAGGGCCGCTGGGCCGTTTACGTCGCCGGCGGGCGGTCGCGCTAGGCCGGTGGGGCCGCTGTCAGCGCACCGGTGTCCAGCGGCTGAACTGGCACTTGCCGTGGCTCCAGGAGTGACGCTTGGCCGCGAGGACTACTGAGGCGCCGGCGGCGCATCCGCTGTGCAGCACCTGGTCGCCAAGCTTGCCCGCACCGGCCCTCCAGCTCGGGGAAGCCGGTGCTGCTCCGTCGGGCATCTTGCGTCCATGACGTTCCGTGACGATCGCTACCAGCCGGCGCCGAGGGGCGGCCAATCAGACTGGCCGCGAAAGTCGACCAATACGCCCCGCTATGCCCGTTCTGTCCGGTCAACTTTCAGCCCGGAACGGGCCGCCCGCAGGGGCGTCGGGGACTAGGAAGAACCACTGGCACGGGGTGTGCCACCTGCCGGTCAGCAGAACGCGGGGCGGCAGCGCAGTCCGGGTGGGAAGCTCGTACTCATCCTAAGACTGCGAGAACACACGCAACCGAAGCAATCAGTGGGACATCCAGCCAGGTCGACTGCAATGCCAGGCGCGCCCGGAACTTCCCGTTGCGCTCGTCCCGCTCGGCCAACGCACCTCTCCCGAGGAAGAGGAAAGCCATCCCGAAACATATGACATTGACCCACCATACGTACGAGGCTGCCGTGAGCACGATCTCTAGGTCGCGAAGTGATCCCGCAGATGACACGAGCACAGCAAGCGCCGATCCGAGGATCGCCACGGTGCCCCAAGACGCTGCCCGGAAGTAGTAGTACCGCCCGTCCTCAGGCGTCCACCTCACAAAGTCTCGACGGAAGTCCTCCAGTCGCTCTTGGGGTGCGACAACTGACTTGACAAGACGAGCCGTCATCGTCAGGACTAGCGCCGATGGGCCTTCGTGGAGTTGCTGTCTAGTAGGCAGGGCGAAGCCACCTTCGATTCTGGTAGGCAAGGTGCCCGCCACTCGCGGCCCCCAAGCCCTTGCTCGCAGTCCCCCACCTAGCACCCGAGGCGCGTGCAGCGTTGGCCGCGCGCATGGACGCGTGGAGTTGGTTTCGCAGCTGACGTTGTGCCACCCGGCTGTTGGGCTTGCCCTTCAGTGCGCTCAGGGCACGCCCAGCAGCAGACTCGGCTCGAGTAGCCCTGATGGCTTGTACTCCCCGCACAGCAGCGCCCACTCCAACGGCCGCACCCAACCTTGTTCTTGATGGGATTCTTGTCTTGCTGAGGGACAAGCAAACCCAACGAGAGAGCACTTCGCAGGTGCAACCTACAACGTGCAGGACCGTGCCGGCCATCACGTGTGACGGGACGGGCGTGGTGTCGCACGCCGGGACGGTGCTGCTGGCCGAACTCGCCGACCGGATCGGCCTGACCGCGGCGTTGAGTGAGGCCACCGACGGGCTGCGGGAACGCCGCGC
>JAABUN010002233.1_pt1 | contig 35645 bp, 29 predicted proteins | sample 5559311 | NCBI WGS metagenome assembly JAABUN01 (sample SAMN10711877, study PRJNA513370) | rock metagenome | isolation source: Antarctica rocks | place: Antarctica: Victoria Land, Siegfried Peak sud | reverse complement strand
TGGACCTCGTAGCCGGCCCGCCAGACCCTGTGGCACCAATCGAGATCCTCGCCACCGTACGAGGAGAGGCGGGTGTCGTAGTGACCCATCTGCTGAATGAGCTCCGCCCGCCACATCTGGGCGGCGCCCAGCACCGAGGCCACCGGGCGTTCGACCTCGTGGTCGTAGTCCTCCATCCAGTACCGCCGGCTCATGGCCGGCTCACCGCGGAGGGCAACGTAGGGGCCTCGCCGCAGAAGGGGGTAGAGGAGCTCCGGATAGCGGCGGCAGGACGGCTGGACGTCGCCCGTCTCGCCGACGAGCCTCGGACCGACGAGCCCCACCCGCGGATTGCGGTCCAGCACGTCGTACATGCTCTGGAGGGCTCCCGGCTGGACGCTCGTGTCGGCGTCGAGCATGAGGACGTACGGCCCCCGGACCAGCGGCAGGGCGCTGTTGCGTCCGGCCACGAGGCCCTCGTTGCGGGCCTTGGCCACCATCACGGCGTCGGGGAACTGCTCGCGCACGGCCTCCGGGGTTCCGTCGCCGGACCCGTCGTCGACCACCACCGCCTCGTAGCGCAGGCCGGCGTTGCGCCGCAGCGACTCCAGGCACCCGAGCACGTCCCCGCGCGCGCGCCAAGCCACGATTACGACCGAGACGTCGGGCCGGCGGGCGAGCGTCTTGCGGACGCCGGTGTTCGTGCCCGGAAGGGCAGCTATGACCTCGGGGGGCGGCATCTGGGTCATTCATCGACCCCCGATGCCGGGAACTTAAGGACCTATCCTGCTTAGGACGCACGCCCGGATGCGCGCCCGGGCGCACCTTCAATCAGGTACAGGCCCTAGGCGGGCTCGGCGTCGTTGCTCAGGACGGCTGTCAACGTCATGAGCAGGATCTTGAAGTCGAGCCACAGCGACCAGTTCTCGATGTAGTAGTTGTCCCACTCGACACGGTCGCTCAGGGACGTCTGGCCGCGCAGCCCGCTGACCTGGGCCCAGCCCGTGAGCCCCGCCTTCACCCGATGCCGATCGGCGTAGCGCCTGACGTCCTGGCTGAACAGCTCGACGAAGCCGGGTCGCTCGGGGCGTGGCCCGACGAAGCTCATGTCGCCCTTCAGGATGTTGATCAGCTGGGGCAGCTCGTCCAACGAGTAGCGCCGGATGAACGAGCCCACCTTCGTTCGGCGATCCACACCCTCCACGCCGCCCGGGGCGCTGCCGGCGGCGATCGCCTCGATCGGTACGGAGCCCTCCACGACCGGATCCGCCTGCATCGAGCGGAACTTGAGCATGTCGAACGAGCGCCCGTCGAGGCCGACTCGGCGTTGGCGGTAGAAGATCCCGCCGCCTGGAGAGAGCGCAACGGCGATCGCCAGGCCCACTATGAGCGGAGAGAGGACAAGCAGCGACACCGCGGCCAGCACGTGGTCGAAGGCGTACTTGGCGGCGAACTGCCAGCCCTTCGGATCCACGGGTCGGACCACGAGCAGCGGCACCCCGCCGACGTGCTGCACGTGGATGCGGTTGTTCACGCCCTCGAACAGGCGCGGGATCATCGACACCTCCACGCCGAGCTCCTGGCAGCGGCGCACCATGCCCAGCAGCACGGCGTGGGGGGCGGTGGAGAAGGTGATGATCACGTGGCGCACGTCGTGGCGCTCGATGACGTCCTCGAGATCCCAGCTCGCACCGAGTACGGGGAGGTCCACATCCTCGAACTCGTCCGCCACTCGTGGCTCCTTGTCCAGGAAGCCGATGGGGCGCTGACCCACCTCCGGGCGCTGCAGGAGACGGCGTGCGACCGTGCGCCCGACGGTTCCGGCGCCCACGATGAGGGTGTTCGTGCCCGCCTCGCCGCGGCGACGCGCGCGAAGCACGGCCAGCGCTATGCCCACGCGTCCGGCGCACAGGTACGCGGTTGCGAAGCCCCACAACCGGACCGATTGGCGCGCCGCGTCCGGATCCGACTCGATCAGCAGGCGAACGGTGATCAGGACCATCGCCGCCGCCGCGGTGGACGAGGCCACGCGAGCGACATCGTCTACCAGCGAGGGCTGGAGGCGCAGGGCGTAGAGCCCGCGCACGCGCAGCAGCACCAGCACCAGGGCGGAGAATCCGATCACCCAATACAGCGGCTCGGCCGGGACATTTGCCTCCAGCGGGCCGAGCGCCGCAGCGATGCCCGCCAGGAGCAGCATCGCCGAGTCGGCGCCGAGGTTGGTGAGCGCCCAGCGACGCCGCTGCCGCTCGCGCCGCCCCGGCCCGGGCTCGTCTTGAGACTGGCCTACGGCGAGGTCGGAGGGCGGATCGACGGTGACGTGGCTCATGAGGAACTTCTTATGGAACCAAGTCGACCGTTGGGGCGCGTACCTTGAGCCTGCCCCGGAGGACGCCTGCCGCAAACGACGAAGCCCGGGCGAACCCGGGCTTCGTAATCTGCTTCAGCATCGAAAGGCGGCTTCGTGGTCCCTCCGCAATGGGGAAGGTCCCAGCTTGCCGTGGACTACGCGGCGTCGGGCGCCCGCGAGAACCGGCGCATGCCGAATCCCATGCCGGCGAGAACCACGCCGCCTGCGGCCATCAGGCCGAGGTCCAAGCCGGTGAAGGGCAGGCTGCCCGAAGCGGCCGAATCGCCGCCCGAGCGATCCCCGGGATCTCCGCCACTCGCGCTGGTGCCCTCGATCTGTGCCCGCGGCTCGCTATAGCCCTCGAGGCTCGAAGACTGCGCCATGGCAGCACTCGGCGACAGTAGACACAGAGCGGCAATGCTGGCGGCGATGGTCTTGTTAAGTCTCTTCATGATGAAACGCTCCTTGTCTTCCGACGCTTGACCTTCCCTGGCTCAGCGGGGGCCAAAACCCCACCAGGCATCCGACCTGGCTACTCAACGCATTGAAGCAGGTACTCGCCACGATGGCAAGTTCTGCAATGCGACTTCCGCCGAGTCGGATGTTCGGCCCGCTCAGCGATTCAAGGTACCAATCGACACGGACTGACTAAACCTTTAGCGTCGGCGGCGGCGCGGTCAGAAGCGCTGACGTTGAAGATACAGGCGTTCGATCGCATCGGGATCCAGGCGCTTGCCGCTGCGAGCCCGCTTCAGGGTCGCCGACACCACGAGGTCGTGTGGACTCAGGCGCCGGGCCCGTTCGAGGTAGGTGGTGGCCACGCCCATCCGCCCCTGCTGCGATGCCACGATGGCGAGCTGCAGGGTTGTGTAGGGAGTGTCGGGGTCACGCTCGAGCGCCGCGCGGAATGCCGTCTCGGCGCGGGGCAGGTCGCCCAGCTGTAGGGCGATAGAGCCCTCGGTTACCTTCGCCTCAGCCGACAGCGGGTCGAGCGATGCCGCGCGGTCGAGGCGTGCGTATGCCTCGACGGGTCGACTCGACCACACCGCACCGGCTCGCTCCACCTCCCGTGTGGCGAGCCACGGCATGAGCAGGCTGGCGGCCGGCAGCAGTGCGGCCACCGTGACCCCCGCCGCCACAGCGGGACGCCGCACGAGCGGGTCGGCGCGGCCGGTCATCGCCCCGCGGGCAGGGCGGCGCGGTGCCGTGGCGATCGCCATGCCCAGCAGGGCAATGGCAGGGGCGGCAAGGCCCGGGAACTCCCACAGCCAGTCGCCCGAGGCGTGCAGGAGCCAGTAGGCGAACGTCGCAAGCGCTCCCCCAGCGGCGGCCCCGGCCGTCGGGGAGCCGCGCCGGATGGCCGCGGCCGCGGCCACCAAGGCCACGCCGAGAGCGCCGAGCAGCAGGGCCGCCCCCACAAGTCCAGTCTGCGACAGCACACCCAGCGGAAGGCTGTGGGCGTAGCGCGGCTGCTCCCCGCTCTTGCCGCGGCGAAGGTAGTCGCGCTGGAAGTTCTCGGCCCCGTTGCCCACCAGCGGCCGCTCTTCGAACTGGCGCCAGGCCAGTGTCCAGAAGTCGTAGCGGTTGGTGCCAAGGGAGCGGGTCAGACGGGAGGAGTTGCCGCGGTTCTCGACCGGGGTCCCGTCCGGAGCGGTCTCGGCATAGCCACGCTTGAAGTCGGCCCAGGCGTCGGAGGCCCGGGCCACCGGGTTCCCCTCGCGCACGACGAAGGCGCCGGCTCCCAGCACGATCAGGAAGGCCACCGCCACCCCGGCCGTCACGCCGACCCGTCGCGCGGCCCGCGAGGAGAGCGGAAAGCGGAGGTCCAGGATCGCCGCCAGTGTGCCCGCCATGGTCAGCGCCAGAGCGGTGAGCAGGATGGTGCGCGTCGCGCGGTCGGCGGCCGTGCCGAGCCCCTGCCCGGCCTCGTACTGCTCGAGGATCCCGAAGGCCGGTCCGGCCATCACCGCGGCGGAGGCCCCCAAGACAGCAACCCCCAGCAGCAGGCGGACCCGTCCGGGAGTCACGGCTACGAGGACCACCAGAGCCAGAGGCAGGGCGATGATCCAGCCTCGGCTCTGGGTCATGAGCGCGAGCCCGAGCAGCAGTCCAGCCGCGCCCAGCGACAGGCCGCGCAGCGGCACCGGGACCTCACGGCGAGACGCGATCAACAGGCACGGGATGAGCCCGATGGTCCAGAGGGCCGCGTTCCCGTTGGTGTAGCCAACGGGCTGCCCCAGCCGGCCACCCCCGATCAGGAAGCCCGCCGGGTCCGCAGCCGCCCCTAGGCGCAGCAGCTCGACCAGACCGACGCCCGCCACCCCCAGCCCGAGCGCGCCGAGCACGAGCATTCCCGCGCGCGCCGGGATCGGCCACAGCGCGAAGAGGGCGAAGACGCACGCGTACATCAGCGTCCGATTGGCGCCCGTCCAGGCATCCCCCTGCTGGCCGGCCCACGCGATCGACAGAAAGGTCCACGCCGTGTAGGCGCCGAACAGCCCGACCGCGACCCAGACGAGCCGAGGGACGCGCTTGCGGGCAGGAAGGGCGACGAGCGCGACCATGAGCAGCGCCAGGAGGAACAGGGCGGCGGGGTACCACGTCAGCGGGAGATAACCGCCCTCCGAGGCGCCGAGGAAGACGAAGAGCGCTGTCGCGACGAGGGCCGGCACGAGCGCCTCGCGGCCGCGCAGCGCTCGGAGCGGCACACCGACCACGGAGCGGGTGCCGGCCGCCGGGCCGCGCCTCATGACGCCGGCGGTCTGTGAGAATCTCGACGCGATGGTGCTCAAGATTCTCTACTGGTTGGCGGTGATGGTGGTCTCATTGGCGCTGCTGGTCGCTCTGGTGCTCTTCTTCGAGTCCCGCGACGATTCCTCGTTGGACCAGGGCAGCAGGGAGTCCGGCGCTCAGGCTTTGCTCGACCCCAGCCCGGCCAGGCTTTAGCCACCCCGGGAGTACGAGCCCCGAGGACCGGCCGTCAGGCGCCGACCGGCGCCGGCTTTGCGCGCACGAGGCGGGCGAACACGATGATCCGCTTTTCCGCGCTGTACAGCGGATGGCACGCGCTGAGGATCAGTTGATCGTGGTCCACCCGACGGGTGACGGACGTCTGGGTCGGCGACACGATCTGCGTGCGCTCGACCTCGTACTCGAAGCGACCGTACGGCATCGCCATCGTGAGGGGGTCTCCCCGACGGAGATCGTCGACGGTCCGGAACGGGGCGCCGTACGTGGTCCGGTGGCCGGCCACCGCCACCGTGCCGTGCTGGCCGGGGAGGGGGGTCCCGGGGTAGTGGCCGGGTCCCTTCCGCAGGCTCTCGGTGTCGGTCCCCTCCACGACCGCGTAGGAACGGTCGAGCGTCGGCAGCTCGACGCGCCCGATGGCGCCCCCGGCTTCCGACCGCCGTGCCTGACGGGCGGCGAGCTCCTCGAGGCGGCGCTCGAGGTCGCCGATCGGCTCGAGCTCCTCGAGGTCCTTCGTCGCGAGCCCCTTGGCCTCGTCGAGGTCGTCGTCCAAGGCGCTCTGCTGACGGCCGGCGATCAGCGCGGAGATGGGCTCCTGCCAGGCCAGGGTGGCGCCTGCATCGCCGACCATCAGCACGCCGCTGACCATCATCACCGAGGCGACGAAGCGCAGGACCACACGGGTAGCGGACCGTCCCTGGCGCATCGGTGGCGAGTCTAGGGACGACGGTGACGGCCCTGTGCGCGCGTCGAGCAAACCTCTCTGGACGGATGTGGGGTCGTGCGTCAAGACCGAGGTGCCGATATACGCGCCAGCATGGCCTTCACCTCAGACCGGACCGGCGCCTCGGCGCCGGAGGCGCCACCCGCTCACGCCACGGCGGATCGCCGGACCGGTGGATCGGCGCCGGGGGCCTTCTCCGGCCAGGACCCGGCGGATCGCGCCCTGATGGCGCGCTCGCTCGCCTACCTCTTCGCCGCCGCGGCTGCGCTCGCCCTCGTCTCTCTCGAGCTGCCACAGGCCGGCGACCAACGCGCCTTCGAGGTGGCCACGCCGTTCGCGCTCGCCTCCGCTGTGGCCACCGCACTCGTGATCACGCTGCTGCTGAGTGCCTCGCGCGTGCTCAACCTGTGGGCCTTTCAGCTGATCCTCTTCTCGAAGACCACGCTGATCAGCGCGGCGATCTACTTCTCGGGCGGAATCACCAGCACGTACGTGATGTTCTACGTGCTGGTCGCCCTCTACGCCTGCTACTTCTTCTCGCGCACCTGGGCGGCGATCCACATCGCGTTCGCGGGCCTCGCCTATGGAGCGGTGATCCTGGCGCACGGTGCCGGCGACGCACCGTTTGCGCGCTGGCTGACCACCATCGGCACGCTGATGGTGGCGGGCTCCCTCATCCGCATGCTGAAGGAGCGTGTCGAGCGTCTAATCGAGCGCCTCCAGGACGCCGCCCGCACCGACGTGCTCACTGGGCTGCTCAATCGGCGTGGCTTTCAGGAGTCCTTCGAGAACGAGCTCGAGCGATCCAAGCGGAACGGCCGTCCCGTGAGCATCATCGTGGGAGACATCGACGGGTTCAAGAGCTTGAACGACCGCTACGGCCACAAGGCCGGCGACCGCGCACTCGAGAAGGTGAGCACCGTCCTGCTGTCGGCCAAGCGCCAGATCGACACCGCGGCCCGCATCGGCGGCGAGGAATTCGCGATCATCGTCCCCGAGACCGAGGATCACGGCGCCTACATCCTGGCCGAGCGTCTGCGCCGAGCGGTGGGCGAGGCCTTCGGCAGCGGCGAACCTCAGGTCACGATCTCCTTCGGGGTGGCGAGCTTCCCGAAGATCGGCGCCACCACCGAGGCTCTTCTGCACGCCGGCGACCAGGCCCTGTACGCGGCGAAGGAGCTCGGACGCGACCGCACCGTCATCCACAACCCCGAGATCGCCTCCGCGCTGGCGGGCGCAGCCAGCCGTCGCACCGCCCAACGCGAGGGCTACCTGGCCACCCTCCTGGCGCTCGCCGAGGCCCTCGACGTGCGCGACTCGGGCACAGCGCGGCACTCCAAGACCGTGGCCCAGTTCGCCGAGCTGACTGCTCGCGAGCTCGACCTTCCCGACGACGTGGTCGACCGTGTGCGTATCGGCGGGATGCTGCACGACGTCGGCAAGATCGGCGTGCCCGACTCGGTGCTGCGCAAGCCGGGACCGCTCAGCCCAGACGATTGGGTGGAGATGCGCAAGCACCCAGAGATCGCCGCGCGCATCCTCGACAGCGCGACGATCGAGGACATCAGGGCCTGGGTGCTCTGCCACCACGAGCGCCCCGACGGCACCGGCTACCCAAACGGCCTGACCGACGACGAGATTCCCCTGCAGGCCAAGATCCTGGCTGTGGCAGACGCCTACGAGGCCATGACGAGCGATCGCGTGTACCGCGGTGCCCTCTCGGCCGAGGAGGCCCGCGATGAGCTGCGCCGTGCTGCGGGGACGCAGTTCGACGAGCGGGTGGTCGACGCCTTCATGCGCGTGCTCGACCGCACCGGCCCGGGCTCAATCGCTCACGCCACCGTCGCAACGGCGGCGGGGAACGGCAGCGCCAGCGGCCTGGGAAGCGCCGAGTAGCCGGCCGAGCCGGTCGACGCACGCCTGCCGGGAGCTTTTGGGGCGGACCCTTGGTGGCGGCACGGGCGCACCGCCGGGACGCCGGCCGGGGCGGGGCCACGAGCGACACTTGAAGCCTTGTGCGTGCTCCAGCACGTACAGATCCACAGGCGGCGGACTGGCGGCGCCGTTCCGACGTACCGGGCTGTGGCCGCCCACGCCGCGGGTAGTCTCCCCGGCCTGACCGGTTTAGTCGATACAGAGGAGCGCGAGCACCAACCAATGGCCAAACAGATGTCGCCGTTGCCCGACGCACGCTCGGTGCAAGCCAACCTGTCGGCCGAGGAGCTCAAGCAGCTCGCGGCCGAGATGCCCAACGCGCGGGAGACCCGCCACGGGAACGTGAACGTCCAGACCGAGGTGCTCTCGCGCTCCAAGGCTTCGACGTTCGTCGTCCTGGACGATCCTGAGGGAAGCTCCCAGCAGGCCATCTCCCGCGAGGAGGGCGAGCGCATCGCCGCCCTGCAGGACGAGCACATCGCCGGCCTCGACATGATCGTGGTCGACGGCTACATCGGCAACGATCCGGACTTCCGCACGCCCACGCGCCTCTACGTCGATGCCGCCAACGCCAACATCGCGGGCATGCAGCGCCAGCTCTACTTCGATCTCGACGACGTCGGCGACGGCTTCGAGCCTGAGCTGACCGTGATCTACACGCCGAACCTGGCCGTCGAGGGCTATCCCAACGACCGGGTGATCACCGTCGACCTCGAGCAGGGCGTTACCCGCGCCTGTCACTCGGACTACTTCGGGGAGTCGAAGAAGGGCGGGCTTCGGATGTGGAACAAGCTCGTGTACGACCGTGGCGGGCTGCCGCTTCACGCGGGGTGCAAGGTGATCCCCACCGACTCCGGTGATCGCGTGGGGCTGATCGTCGGCCTGTCGGGCACGGGCAAGACCACCACTACGTTCACCCGCCAGAACGGCTCGCTGCCGGTGCAGGACGACTTCGTGGCGATGATGCCGGGCGGCAAGGTCTACGCCACCGAAGCGGGCTGCTTCGCGAAGACCTTCGCGCTGAGCGAGAAGGACGAGCCGACCATCCACGGCGCGGTCATCCGCCCCGAGGCCTACCTCGAGAACGTGTCGCAGGACGACGGCGGGGAGCTCGACTTCTTCGACACCGACTACACCGAGAACGGCCGCGCCACCTTCTCCTTCTCGACGATCGAGGCGGGGGACGCGCGCGACCTGGATTCGGCGGACTTCCTGCTCATCCTCAACCGCAACGAGAACATCATTCCCGCGGTGGCCAAGCTGGATGCCGAGCAGGCCGCGGCCTACTTCATGCTCGGGGAGACCCAGGGCACGAGTGCCGGCGGGGCCGACGAGGCCGGGAAGTTCCTGCGCGTACCCGGCACCAACCCGTTCTTCCCCGCCGACCACGACCTGCAGGGCAACCGCTTCCTCGAGCTCATGGGCGAGCACCAGCTCGACGTCTACATCATGAACACCGGTCGGGTGGGGGGGCCGGAGAACGACGATCGCTCGCAGAAGGTGCGCATCCCGCATTCCTCCGCGATCGTCAAGGCGGTGGCCGAGGGCACGATCGAGTGGCAGGAGGACCCGGACTTCGGCTATCAGGTGGCCGCTCGGGTGCCCGGCCTGGAGAGCGGCGACGACGGGGTTCTGCGTCCTCGAGAGCTCTACGAGTCGCAGGGCCGGGGTGACGAGTACGCGAACATCGTCGAGCGGTTGAAGTCCGAGCGCACCGAGTTCCTGAGCAAGTTTCCGGCCCTTTCGGAGGAGATCGTCGCGGCTGTGAGCTAGGGCAGGGTCGGGTTATCCCGGACTGCGACTGAAGGACCGGCGGGATCTGCCGATAAAGGCAGAGTGAGTCCGCTCCGCTCGGCAATATCGCGTCTGTCGCCCCCACGATCCACAGGCGAGCTGCGCTTCGAACCCGGCGCTTTCGAGCACGTGGCGGCCGGCGAGGGGGTAGCGCTCGTGCGGCTTGCGGGCCAGTGGCACGCGTCCCCGGAGCAGCTCGTGCCCGATGTTCGCCTGGTCATGCTCATCGGCGGCGTGCCCGTAGCAATCCCCCGGGTGCCCGAACCAGTCGAATCGCAGACCGTGGCCGCGCCGGCCGGCTCGCCGTGGCGTGCCGCGTTCCGCGTATCGGCCGAAGTCATCGGCCAGACCGGCATCGACTTCAGGCTCGAGGCCGGAGGCCTCGCCATCGAGCTGCCCCACCCGAGCGAGATGGGGCGCGCGGCTCCGGCCGCAGCTCGCGAGCGAGCGCCCGATCCGACGCCCGCACCCGCCCCCGAGCCCGCCACGCCCGTCGAACGAGCGCCCGATACCGACCTTCCTCCGAGCGGCGACCTCCGGGACGCTCTCGAGCAGATCCGCGAGCTCGAAGCGCGCCTCCACGAGCTCGAAGCGCGCCTCCGCGAGCACGAGGAGCTCGTCGCCAGCAGCGAGCAGCGTGCCACTCGGGCCGAGGTCGAGTTCGTCCAGACCCGCGCCGAGGTCGAGCAGGCCTGGGCTCAGGCCGCGGAGCTACAGAACGTGGCCGAGACGGTCGAGGAGCGGGCGCGTCGGTCCGACGCCGAGCGGGACACGCTCGCGGCGGCGGAACGGGAGCTGCGCGCCGAGTTGGACAACGCTCGCGCACGCCTGGAGCGGATCGAGTCCCAGCCGGCCATGGTCACACCCCCGCAGGACGACCAGCGGCTGGAGCATCTGGGGGCCGAGCTGCAGGCTCGCTCGGCCGCGGAGGAGGACCTGCGCCAGCAGCTCGCGTCCACCCAGTCTCAGCTCGAGGAAGCGCGAACCGCGGCCGGGCACGAGCGGAACGCCCTGGACGCCGAGAGCCAGGCCCTCGAGGCCGAGCTACTGCGCATCAACCAGGCCGACGCCGAGCGCGAGGCCCTCGAGGCCGAGGTCGAGGCGCTGAGGCGCCAGATCGAGGACGGCGGCCCGGCGGGGAGCGACCGTTTGGGGATGCTCGAGGAGGAGATCGAACGACGCGTGACCGCCGAGCACGAGCTGCGGGCTCAACTCGAGACGCAGGATGCCGAGCTGGGTGCGGCGAGGGCCGCCGCGGACAGCCGTGCCCGTGAGCTTCAGGATGCCGAGCACAGGATTGCGCAGGCCATCAAGTCCCGGAGCGCGACCGCGACGGTGGAGGCCGGACAGCCCCCACCCCAGTTCGACGACGAGGTCATGGGCCGCATCGCTGCCGCCAAGGAGGCAGCGGCGCTCGTCGGGGAGTAGGCCCTAGGGGCGACTCCACCCCGTCAGTGCGGCTCGTCGCTGCTCGCGGCCGCGGGCGGCCGTGATTCCTCGGCGAGCGACGTGATGGCCAGCACGCCGCGCGCGGCGTTCTCCATGACCTCGGTCGCCTCCTCCCCCGAGCGCGCGTACAGCTCGACCAGCATGTGGATCACGATCTCCTCGCCGTCGTGCTTGTGGAAGCGAACGTGCGTGAAGAACTCGCGCGTCCCGTGGTCCCCGAAGGCCGCGTAGGCGAGTGACTCGGCGGCGTCGGGCCCCGAGCAGCTCTCCACCTGATCGGCATCCACGGTGACCGTGCACGAGGCCACCCAGGGAGTGCCGGCCACCATCCTCTCCCAACGGTCGTCCACCGCCTCGACGCGGCTCATCCGACGGCCGTCCTCCTCGAAGAACTGAAGATTGAGATGCGGCTGGTCGTGGAGGCAGTCGAGGCACTGCACCACCGCCTCCTGCACCTCCTCGACGGGGTCGACCGCATCGCCGCTACCCGGATCCACCTTGAGGATCCCCTCGTAGTGCACCTGCACCTCGAGGTTCTGCGACCAGCAGCGATAGCACCGCAGCCAGCTGGCGGCGGTCCCGACGGAGTCCGGTGCGGAGCCTTCCACACACCCATTATCGCGGTTGGGGCAAGGGTTGGCACCAAGAGGCCCTCGTGCGGCATCATGGCGCGGGTCATGAGCCCCCGACCGGTCGGCGTCATCTTGGCCGGGGGAGCGGGTCGGCGTATGGGTCGGCCTGGGCCGGAGGGCCGCGGCAAGGCCACGGTGCTACTCGCCGGCCGCCCGCTCATCGAGTATCCGGCGGCCGCGCTCGACGCCGTCTGTGATCGCGGCGCCGTTGTCTGCAAGGCGGGTACGCCGCTGCCGCCGCTCGCCGGCTGGGAGCGCTGGGACGAGCCGGACGAGCCTCGCCATCCGCTGACCGGCCTCGTGCACGCTCTCGGGCGGGCGGGCGGGCCGGTGCTCGCGTGTGCTGTCGACATGCCCTTCGTCACGGTGGTCGACATGCGGGACCTGCTGCGACAGGCGGCTGCCCATCCCTCCGCCCGGGCCGTCGTGGCCACCTCCGGCGGCGGGTTGGAGCCCACACTCGGGGTGTACGCGCCCGCCGCGCTCCCGTTCCTGTGGGCCGCCCCGGCCGGTGCAGCGCTGAGGAGCACGGTGGGCACGCTGGAGCCGCGCCGGGTCGAACTCCCAGCCGCGTCGGTGCGTCAGGTCAACACCCCGAAGGAGCTGACCGCGGCGGAGGCGGTGCTCGCCGGTGGTCAGACAGGGGGCCGGTGAGCCACGTCAGGCCCGTGCCGGGCCGGCGAGGGCCTCGTCGGTTAGCTCGCCCTCGGGCCCGGCATCCGCGCCGTGCCGATCTCCGCCGGACTCCCGGCCGGCGTTCGCATCGAGGAGAAGGCGGCTCACCGACGTTGCGCTGACCCCGTGCACGACGATCGAGACGATCACGCACACCGCCACCGTCCAGAAGAGGGTGGACTCCTCGCTCGCCGATAGCACCCCCGCTCCCAGCGCGATGGCCGCGTAGTTGAGCGAGGCCACCCCCTTGACCCCGAACCAGGCCAAGAAGGCGCGCTCGCGCCAAGCCAGCCGCGAGGGCACGAGCGACACGGCCACGGCGAGTGGACGTATGAGGAAGATGAGCACGAAGGCGAGTGCCCAGCCGGACACGCCGGGCTCTCCAAGCCCCTCGAGGGTGATGAGGCTCCCGAGCAGCAGGATCACGGCAAGCTCGAGGAACTTCTCGACGGTCTCGTTGCCGTCGTGCACGCGGCGGTTGACCTCGTGGCCGTACTCGTAGCGGCGAAAGGCGATGCCGCCGGCGAACGCGGCCACGAAGCCGTAGGTGCCCGCAGCCTCGCCTGCGGCGAAGAGCAGGAGCGCCGTGGCCACGCCAGCCCAGCCGTCGAGATCGTGGCTCAGGAAGTGCCGGTCGCGCAAGAGCACGAACAGGGCGGCTACCCCGTACCCACCCGCGGCCCCGAGCGCGACGCCCCCCAGCGTCGCGTACAGCACGTCGGCCAGGACCCACTCGCTCAAGAACCCGGTGCCGCCCTGCCCGGCGATGAAGATTCCGAGCAGCACGAACGGCGTGGCCAGCCCGTCGTTGGCGGCGGCCTCGGCGGTGAGATCCCACTCAGCTTCGCCCTGGCGCTCCTCGTCCTCATGGGGCGGGGCGACGCCGATGTCGCCCGCCAGCACCGGGTCCGTGGGGGCCAGGATGCCGCCGAGGATCACCGCCGCCCCCAGGGACAGGCCCATCACCTGCGCGCCGAAGAGCGCGACCGCGGCGATCGTGAGCGGCATGACCACGCCGAGAAGCACCGCCACGCGGCCCCAGGAGCGCCGGTTGGGTGCGCGCTGGAGCCGCAGGCCAGTCGAGAAGACGGCCACGGCCACCGCGAACTCGGTCACGTGCTCGATGACCTTCTCGTCTCGAAGGGGATCGATCCAGCGCACCCCCATGGCGTCGATTCCGAGAGCGGCCACTATGCCCAGCGCGAGGTAGATCAGGCTGGCCGAGAAGGGCCGCTCGTCCTGGTGAGATAGGGCGCCGATCGCCGCGAAGAGCGCCACGGCAAGGAACAGCAGACCGATCGTGTACTCGTCGGCAAACGTGAATCCGGTGTCGGCGGCGAGGGGGATCATCGGCCCGTCGAAGATGGCACACGCCTTCTGCCCGGCTCCCTTGCGTGGTGAGCCAGGGGTTACTCAATCCCGTGAGCGCTTTGCCTCTCATGAGGTGGGAAAGCGCTCAATCGGGTGCGGTGAGGCGTTCCGGCCGCGCCGCGCCCGGCGTCATACGTACTGCTCCTCCTCCGTCTCCTCCGTGTCCACGGTCTGCTCGCACGTGGGGCACCACCAGCGTGCCTCCACCGGCGTGCCACACGCCGCGTGCTGCGGGTGCTCGGCCTGCTCCGAGTTGCGGGCGCCCCATTCCGCGAGCATCCGCAGCGCGCCCGCCAGCTCGCGCCCTCCGCCAGTGAGCTCGTAGACGAAGCGCGGCGGGCGGCGGCAATAGGGCCGGGCCACCACGAGCGCGTGCCGCTCGAGCTGGCGCAGCCGCTGGGTGAGGATGTTGGGGGCGATGCCGGGAACATCGGCTTGGAGGTCGCCGAAGCGCCGCGGCTCCTCCATGAGCGCCGCGACCACGAGCAGCGTCCAGCGGTCGCCCACGCGGGCGAGCGCCTCATCGAGGGGGGACACCACGCCGGGGCGGGTTTGCGGGCGCGTCACGCGTCCATCGTAGCCCCCCCAGCCAGAGTCGATTGCAACTCGCAAGTCGCCTGGCCAGTGCTGCTAGCCTGAGGCGAGTTGCAAATCACTAGTTACCTCTTGGAGACCAATCAATGAGCACCGAAACCCCGGCAGTCCCGAGCTTCCTACAACAGGTACAGGAGACCGTCACCGGGATCGGCAGCCGGGTTGGCCCCAGCGTCGTCGGCCTCGGCCGCGGCTGGAGCCTCGGCTCGGGAGTCGTTACTGCCGACGGGCAGGTACTCACCAACGCGCACAACCTGCGCGACGAGGAGGTGACCATCACCTTCCTCGACGGCCGCTCGGCCCCCGGTCGGGTGGTGGGCGCCGACCTCGACGGGGACCTCGCCGTGATCGCCGTGGACACCGGCTCGGTCGAGCCCGTCGAGTGGGCGCCGGCCGACGCCGTGCCTTCCATCGGCACGCCCGTGTTTGCGCTCGCCAACCCCGGCGGCCGCGGCCTGCGCGTGACGCTCGGGCTCGTCTCCGCCACCGACCGTAGCTTCCGCAGCCGTCGCGGCCGGCGGGTGACGGGCAGCATCGAGCACAGTGCTCTGCTGCCGCGCGGTTCCTCGGGTGGGCCGCTCGTGGACGGCGAGGGCCGCCTCCTCGGCCTGAACACCGTGCGCGTGGACGGCGGGCTGATCCTCGCCCTTCCCGCCGACGACGCCCTGCGCGAGCGCGTCGAGCTCCTGAGCGGGGGCGTGACGCGCCCGCGGCTCCGCCTGGGCGTGGCCGTCGCGCCCGCCCACGTGGCCAGGCGCCTGCGCCGAGCGGTCGGCCTGCCCGAGCGCGACGGAGTGCTGGTGCGCGCCGTCGAGAAGGGCAGCCCCGCCGAGCGCGCCGGCATCGAGAAGGGCGACCTCGTGTTCGCGGCAGCCTCGAGCCCCGTAAAGAGCTTGGACGACCTGCACACGGCCCTCGACTCGCTGGAGGCCGGAGCCACCCTCACGCTGGACATAGCCCGAGGAACCGAAGACCGCGAAGCAACCGTCACCTTCGAATAGACGCTCAACCGTCAACTGTGAACCCGTCAACTGTGAACCAACCGAACCCTGAACCGGAGCCCAAGACAATGAGCACCCTTCTCCTCGTACCCCTCGACGACAACGTCGTCTTCCCGAACATGAGCGTGACCCTCCCGATCGACGTCGGCGACGACGAGCGCGTGCTGCTCGTGCCGCGCACCGGCACGGACTTCGCCTCAGTTGGCACAGTGGCCGAGGTGGACGACCGCGTACGCCTGCCGGGCGGCGGCCGCGCCGTGACCGTCTCCGGCCTGCACCGTGGCATCGCCGGCGCGGCCCACACCGATCCGGGCGGGAAGTTGCGGGTGGAGGTGGAGGAGCGCATCGACGAGGAGCCCGTGGACGGCAAGACGCGCGATCTCGAGCGCGAGTACCGCGCCACCGTGGAGGAGATCCTCGAGCTGCGAGGAGACGACGGACGGATCGCCGCCTTCGTGCGCTCGATCACCGAGCCGGGCGCACTCGCCGACACCTCGGGCTACTCGCCCGACCTGCGCTTCGAGCAGAAGGTGGAGCTGTTGGAGACCCTCGAGGTGACCGAGCGCCTGGAGCTCGCCCTGAGGTTCCAGCGCGAGCGCCTCGCCGAGATGCAGGTTCGGAGGCGCATCCGCGACGACGTTCAGTCCGGCGCCGAAAAGCAGCAGCGCGAGTACTTCCTGCGCAAGCAGATGGAGTCGATCCGCAAGGAGCTCGGCGAGGACGAGGGCTCTGTGGTTGACGAGCTGCGCACCAAGATCGAGGAAGCCGGCATGCCCGACGCCGTGCGGGAGCAGGCCGACAAGGAGCTGCGCCGCCTCGAGTCGATGGGCGAGCAGTCGGGCGAGTCGAACATGATCCGCTCCTACCTCGACTGGCTCACGGCCGTGCCGTGGAGCCAGCGCTCCGACGAGCGTTTGGATCCCGCGCACGCGCGCGAGGTGCTGGACACCGATCACGCCGGCCTCGACGACGTGAAGGACCGCATCACCGAGTACATCGCCGTCCGCAAGCTGCGTCAGGAGCGCGGCATCAACGAGGACAAGAAGTCGGGCGCGATCCTCACGCTGATCGGTCCTCCGGGCACCGGTAAGACCTCGATCGGCGAGTCGATCGCGCGTGCCACGGGGCGCGAGTTCGTGCGCATGTCGCTCGGCGGCGTGCGCGACGAGGCCGAGATCCGTGGCCACCGCCGGACCTACATCGGCGCCCTTCCCGGGCGACTCGTGCGGGCCTTGCGCGACGCCGGCACGATGAACCCGGTGATCATGCTCGACGAGGTCGACAAGGTGGGCGCCGACTGGCGCGGCGACCCGTCGGCGGCGCTGCTCGAGGTCCTCGACCCCGCGCAGAACCACTCGTTCCGCGACCACTACCTCGATGTCGAGCTCGACCTCTCGGAGGTGCTGTTCATCGCCACGGCCAACGTGGCGGAGACGATCCCCGGGCCACTGCTCGACCGCATGGAGACCATCCGCTTCGACGGCTACACCACCGCCGAGAAGGTGGCGATCGCCCGCGGCTACCTGTGGCCGCGCCAGCGCGAGCGCAACGGTTTGCGCGAGGACGAGGTGTCGATCACCGACGAGGTGCTCAACACGCTCGTGACCGAGTACACGCGTGAGGCCGGCGTGCGCCAGCTCGAGCGTGAGCTCGGCACGGTGCTGCGCAAGACGGCCACGCGGATCGCCTCGGCCAAGGTCGAGGCCCCGGTGGCGGTCGATCTCGACACCGTTCGCGACGCCCTGGGTAGGCAGAAGCACTTCCAGGAGGCGGCGGTGCGCACGGCGGTGCCGGGCGTGGCCACCGGCCTGGCGGTCACGGGCACCGGCGGCGACGTGCTGTTCATCGAGGCCACCTCCATGGCGGGCGGCAAGGGCGGTGGGCTCGTGCTCACCGGCCAGCTAGGCGACGTGATGAAGGAGTCGGCTCGGATTGCCCTCTCCTACGTGCGCGGCCACGCCGAGGACCTGGGTGTCGACGAGTCGAGGTTCGAGGACCGTGAGTTCCACGTGCACGTGCCGGCGGGAGCCATCCCCAAGGACGGCCCGAGCGCGGGCGTCACGATGGTCACGGCGCTCGCGTCGCTGCTGTCGGGGCGCGCGGTGAAGCACACGGTGGGGATGACCGGCGAGGTCACCCTCCAGGGGCGCGTGCTGCCGATCGGCGGCCTGAAGCAGAAGGTGCTGGCCGCCCACGCGGCGGGGCTCACCGACGTGATCCTGCCCGAGCGCAACCGCGGCGACCTCGACGACGTTCCCGAGGACGTGCGTGAGGCGATGACCTTCCACCCGGTGATGGGTGTGGGGGAGGTGCTCGAGCTGGCGCTCGAGCCGGAGCGGGCGGCGCTCGAGGCGCGGTAGCGACGAGCTGGAATCCACGCTCGGCGTGCTCGGGCGCACGCGCGCGGCGGGTCCGGCCACTGTCAGGTTTCGCGGCCGCCCCCGCGGTCGAGCCCTGAAGCCCGGCAGCTACCGCGCCACGTTTGTTGCCACCGACGCCGCGGGCAACGCCTCGGCGCCGCAGTCGCTGTCATTCACCGTGCTCGTTAAGTAGGAACGAACACCCGGCCTTCAACGGCCCTTCGGCTACCCGAAGGCCCGCTCGACCTTCGCGCGAAACGAGGCGGGATCTATCGCCGGGTAGCGATGAAGATCGGGCTCGATCGCGTCGAAGAGATCGCGCGCGCGCGGACGCTCGACCAGACCCCGTTCGAGCATGGCCGCCACGTCAGCGAGATCATGCTCGAAGCCCCGCTCGACCTTCGACAGCGCCTGCGAGTAGAGATCGAAGTGCCGTACGCTCAGCCGGCCTTCCTGGACGACGAAGAGGCTGCGGTCCTGCCAGCCGGGTAGCGCCGGGATGAAGTCCGGTGGCGATGCGAGCTCGACGTTCACCTCCAGCTGCTCCTTCAACTGGGCGATGCGCCGTAGGAGCTCGTCGGAGTCCGGCTCCAGCCTGATGTCCACGTCCAGGGTCGTGTCACGCCAGCCCAGCGTCACCGCCGTCGCTCCGCCGGTGAGGTAGAGCGTGGCATCGCGGGTGGACGCCCGGCCGAGCGCTCGCGCGAAGGCAAGGACGCGGTCAGCGTCAGCGCGTTGTCGCACGCTCGGCCGCGCGGGCGAAGCTCGCAAGGCGCCCCACGAGGGCGTTGTACCGGCTATGGGCAGTGCGCGGGTCATCCGCTGCGAGCAAGTCGTAGAGGCGATGCGCCGGCTCGCGCCCATACGGAACCGCGACCTCGAGGCCTACCGCATTCAGACGCGAGGCCGCCGCGCTGACCAGCAGGGCGGGGACGCTCTCGACCCCAGCCGCGAGGTCACGCACTCCCTCGGCAACGAGGTCGGCGCCGGGGAGCCCAGCGTAGGGGTCGATGTCCGGCCTGTGGGACACGGTGGAATCGTACGTGCGCTGGCTCAGGCCTGTCCTCTCGCCACAAAGCCTCGCCGCCTGCCACATGAAGGTCGCCTTCTCGTCGGAGGCGGGCGCCACGTTCGAGTGCCACATCGACGCGCAGGCGTTTGCGCCCTGCACCTCGCCCTTCACGGGCGCGGCGCTGGCCGACGGCCGGCACACCTTTGAGGTGCGCGCTCTCGACGCGGCCGGCAATCTCGACGCGACCCCGGCTTTCGGCACCTTCACGGTCGATACCCGCGCCGCGTCGGTCGCCAAGCTGTCGCTGACCAACAAGCGCTTCGCGGTCCGTCGCGTCGGGCGCCGGCGCACGCCGATCGGCACCCGCTTCCGCTTCGCCCTCTCTGAAGCCGCGAGGGTGAAGATCACAATCGCCAGATCAACGGCTGGTAGCCGCGTCGGCACCCGCTGCGTGGCCCCGAAGCGCGCGAACCGCAAGCGCAGGCGCTGCACCCGCTTCGTGACCGTCGGCACTCTCACCCGTCGAGGGAAGGCCGGCCTGAACAGCGTCGCCTTTCACCGGCCGCTTCGGCAAGCGCCGCCTGAAGCCCGGCGCCTACCGCGCCACGATCGTCGCCACCGACGCCGCGGGCAACGCCTCGGCGCCGCGGTCGCTGAAGTTCACCGTGCTGGCACGCTGAGCGTCTCCGCTGGCTATAGGCGCGCGCGAATCACAGCGCTTTCCACCGCCGGTGAGGCCCCCAGCAGCGAGTCACGGCAGGAGTTCGAAAGCGGGCTCGGGTCCGAGCGGGCTGATCGTACGGAAATGCCGCTCGTCGAGCGTGGCCACGCGGACGGTGCCGACGCTCGCGGCGAGCGCGACCAGAGAGCTGTCGGTGAGGCCGAGGCGCTGCTCGGCATAGCGATCCGCCACGTCGAGGGCCTCAGACAATGCCCTGGGACCCCACAGCACCGAGTAGACGCCCACTCGGAGGTCTCGCCTCAGCGCTCGGACCGCCACAGGTCCGCCACGATGCTCGGCCAGATAGTCCATCTCCGCCACCGCGAGCGGGGTCGTCACGAGATCCTCCATGACCTCCGCCAACCAGCCGGCAACACGATCGTGCTCGGAGTCACGCCGGTTCAGTCCGGCCAGGACGACCGACGTGTCGATGACGATCAAGACTCGCCGAAGCCGGTCTCCGAGAGGTGGCGGTCGGTGTCGCGTCCGAGGTCGTCGGGCCCGTCGAAGACGCCGATCGACGGCCTCGGACGCGGCTTACCCGCCAACGACTCACTGAGGGTTCGGCGCACCAGTTCGGCCTTGGTGACACCCAGGCGCGCAGCCTCACCGGCGAGTGCAGCGTCGATATCGGGCGGGATATACAGGCTTGTCTTCTTCACCGCCTGAGGAGACTACCACCTACCACCTACCACCTACCACCCAGCCGGAACCCAGTCCGCCTCGCCCGGTTGCTGCGTCGCTGAGTCGGCTAACCCTGCAGGACTGCCACCGCCGCGACCACGGCGCCCAGGGCGAAGGCCGCCTACTCCGCCGCCCACCCGAGCTTGCGCTGCCGCACCTTCGACAGGCTGCTCACCACCAGGTCGTAGGAGTCCTCGAGCATGTTCACGACCATGTCGTCGTCGATCGTGCCGTCGAGGGTCACGGTGTTCCAGTGCCGCTTGTTGAGGTGGTATCCAGGCACGACGGCTGCGTAGCTCGCGCGAAGCTGCTCGGCGAGCTCGGGCTCGCACTTGAGGCTGACGCGCAGCGGCGGCGATGCCAGTGCGGTGAGCGCGAAGATCTTGCCCTCGACCTTGAAGACCGAGGTCTCGGGGCCGAAGGGGAAGTGCTCGTCGGCGCCCGGAAGCGCCAGGCAGGCGCGGCGAAGATGGTCCGGAGTCAGGCGGCACATCGTATTCTCGTCCCGGCACGGCTGCGCGGGTCTCGGCTTGCGCGAGTATGAGTCGCTCGGGGTCCGCCACGCGGGTCGGGCCCGACGACGGCGAGCTGGGGAGGACCCATGAGCGAAGCACGGAGTGAGGGCACGATGGCCTGGACGAGCTATGGCAACGGCTCTGTGGATGGCCGCGGCGATGTGGAGACCAAGAGCAGCAGCGGCGTGGTGGGCAGCGCCGCGACGGTCGCCGGCGCCGGCGTGGTGGGCAGCGCGGCCACCGTCGGGAGTGCCGGGGTGGTTGGAAGTGCCGGGACGGTAGGGAGCGCGGGGGTGATCGGCAGCGCCGGCACCGTGGGCAGTGCGGGGGTGATCGGAAGCGCCGGGGTGCTGCTCAGCGGAGGAGTGATCGCCAGCGCCGGCCTAGTCGGCGGCGTGGGGTGCGTCGGCTGCGTGGGGTGCGTCGGCTGCGTGGGATGCATCGACTGCGTGGGATGCGTTGGCTGTGTGGGATGCGTTGGTCTCCGTGGAGCGGTTGGCGCGGTGGGCCGTCGCGCATAGCCACGAAGAAACAGGGCCGGAGCCAGGAGAAGCGCCTAGTGGTGCGACGGATCGAGCGCGACCTCGACCTGGAGGAGGCGCGGGTCGGGGGCTGAGCCCGAGGCTTGCCCGCACCCCTCGGTGGGTAGCATCGCGGTGGGGACGGTGAGCGACGGAGGAGGAGCGAATGGCGGGCGAGAACCTCGGATCGGTGACGCAGGCGGCAGCTGACGGGGACGGTACGGCGCCCCTCGCGTCCGACGCGCAGCAGGCGGCCCTGCGGGCGCTGTGCGACACGTTCGTGCCGAGCATCGAGCATCCGGACGACGGCGACGGGTTCTGGGCGCGTACCGCGACCGACGTGGGCGCCGACCAGGGGATCCTGCAGATCCTCGCGACACTGCCCGACGCTGATCGCGCCGGGATCCTCCAGCTTCTCGACGCCCTCTTCCTGCAGAACCTCCCGAACGTCTCCCAGCGCTCCCGCGAGCAGGTCCTGCGCAACGTCGCACTGGCAAGCCCCGAGGCCGGCGCGGGCCTTGCCGCACTCAGCAGCCTGACCATGTTCTTCACCTACGGCGGCCCCGACCCGGTCACCGGCCAGAATCCGAACTGGCGGCGCTGGGGCTACCCGGGACCGGTCAGCCCGCCCCCCGACGTGCCCAAGCCGATCGAGCCGCTCGTACCCGAGGGCGACACCGAGCTCGAGGCCGACGTGTGCGTCGTGGGCTCCGGAGCCGGAGGCGGCGTGATCGCCGGGACGCTTGCCAAGCAGGGGTTGAAGGTCGTGGTGCTCGAGGCCGGCGGCTACTACAACGAGGCCGACTTCAACCAGCTCGAGCTGTGGGCCTACCAGAACCTCTACTACCGCGGCGGCCCCACGCCCACCGCGGAGCAGACGATCTCGATGCAGGCCGGTGCCAACCTTGGCGGCGGCACGACCGTGAACTGGACCAACTGCCTGCGCACCCACCCGTGGGTGCGGGCGGAGTGGGCGCAGGAGTTCGGGCTCGAAGGGGTCGACACCCCGGACTACGACCGCCACCTCGACGTGGTGATGGAGCGGATCTCGGCCAACGACCGCTGCAGCGACCTGAACGGCCCCCACCAGCGCATCAAGGAGGCCTCCGACAAGCTCGGCCACCACGTGCACGTGTGCGTGCGCAACACCGACGAGTCGAGCTACAGCCCGGAGCTGGCCGCATACATGGGCTTCGGCGACCAGACCGGCAGCAAGCAGTCCACCACCAAAACGTTCCTGCAGGACGCCTATGACGAGGGCGCCGACATAGTGGTGCGCTGCTCGGCACGGAAGGTGCTCGTCGAGGACGGCCGCGCCGCCGGAGTCGAGGCTCTCTACTCGGATCCGGCCACCGGCCGCGAGGCGCGGGTGACCGTGCGTGCGCCGCAGGTGGTCGTCGCCGGCGGCGCGCTGGAATCACCGGCCCTGCTGCTTCGCTCGGGCATCGGGGGCCCGGCCGTCGGCCGCTACCTGCGCCTGCACCCGACGGTGGCCGTCTTCGGCAAGTACGACGAGGACCAGAAGGCGTGGTGGGGCACGCCGCAGGCGCTCGTGAACGACCACTTCGCCGACGTCGAGGACGGCTACGGCTTCCTCGTGGAGGGCGCCCAGTACGCCCCGGCGATCACCGGTGCGGCAGTGCCGTGGACCAGCGCCTACGCCCACAAGGAGGTGCTGGCCGAGAACCGCTACGGGGCGTCGTTCATCGCGGTCACGCGCGACCACGGCCATGGCTGGATCGAGCTCGACCCAGCCGGCGAGCCCGTGCACCACTACGTGATCGAGGACGAGCTAGACCTGCGCAACCTGCGCCACGCGATCGCCGAGCTGGCCCGGCTGCACGAGGCCGCCGGAGCCACGGAGATCTTCCACCTCGCCGCGGGCCTGCCGCACTGGACGCGAGGCGAGGACGGCCTCGAGCGCTTCATCGCCGAGGCCCAGGCGGTGCCCTTCGTGGCCGGTGGCCAGAAGGTGTTCACCGCGCACCAGATGGGCTCGTGCCGGATGGGCACCGATCCAGAGACCAGCGTGGCCGGCCCCTTCGGTGAGCTGCACGACACCGCGGGCGTGTGGATAGGCGACGGCAGCGCCTTCCCCACCCCGTCGGGCACCAACCCGATGATCTCGATCATGGCGCTGGCACACCGCACGGCCGAGGCGGTGGCGGAGGCCGCCGGGGTCGGGCGACCGCTCGAGACGGCGGCCGCGGCCCAGCCCTCGTAGGCGCCTCGTTCTGCAGGAACTTCTCAAGCGATAGGAGAACCACCATGGCCGTCGCAACCGAGCAGACCCCGAGCCCTTCGAGCGGCGCACCGGTCACCCGCGACCGCCTGTACATCGGCGGCGAGTGGGTGGAGTCGACGGGCAGCGGGACGATCGACGTGATCAACTCGACCACCGAGGAGGTCATGGGCACGATCCCCGAGGGCACGCCCGAGGATGTCGACCGCGCCGTGGCCGCAGCACGCGACGCCTTCGACTCGTGGTCTGTGACGTCGCCCGAGGAGCGCGCGGCGCTCCTGCAGGCCATCGCCACGCGGCTCGGCGAGCGTTCAGAGGAGATCACCGTGCTCGTGGCCCAGGAGCTCGGCATGCCCGTGCCGCTCGCGATGATGATCCAGGCCGGGCTGCCGACCATGAGCTTCGCCTCGATGGCGCAGATGCTCGCCGAGTTCCAGTGGGAGGAGGAGGTGGGCAACTCGCTGATCGTGCGCGAGCCCGCCGGCGTGGTGGGAGCGATCACCCCGTGGAACTACCCGCTGCATCAGGTTTCGGCCAAGGTGGCTCCGGCGCTTGCCGCCGGCTGCACCGTGGTGCTTAAGCCCAGCGAGGTCACGCCGCTCACGGCGTTCGTGCTCGCCGAGATCATGGAGGAGGTCGGCGTGCCCGCCGGTGTGTTCAACCTGGTGACCGGCACGGGACCGGTGGTGGGGGAGGCCATAGCCGGTCACGCGGGAGTGGACATGGTCTCTTTCACCGGTTCCACCCGGGCCGGCAAGCGGGTGAGCGAGCTCGCCTCGCAGACCGTCAAGCCGGTGGCGCTGGAGCTCGGCGGCAAGTCGGCGAACGTGATCCTCGACGACGCCGACTTCAGCAAGGCCGTGGTGGACGGCATCGGCAAGTGCTTCCTCAACTCGGGTCAGACTTGTAGCGCGCTCACGCGCATGCTGGTTCCGCGCGCGCGGCTTCCCGAGGTCGAGGCCATCGCCGCGGCGGCGCTCGAGCAGACCGTGGTCGGCGACCCCTTCGCGGAGGGCACGGCGCTCGGGCCGCTCGTCTCCGATGCCCAGCGCGAGCGCGTGCGCGGGTACATCCGCAAGGGCGAGGAGGAGGGCGCCAAGCTCGTGGCCGGCGGAGCCGAGGCGCCCGAGGGCCTCGAGCGCGGCTTCTTCGTGCGCCCAACGGTGTTCTCCGAGGTCAGAAGCGACATGACGATCGCCCAGGAGGAGATCTTCGGGCCGGTTCTCTCGATCATCCCCTACGACACCGAGGAGGAGGCGATCGCGATCGCCAACGACTCGATCTACGGGCTCGCCGGCGGCGTCTGGTCGGGCGACGAGGAGCGCGCCAAGCGCGTGGCCAGGCGGATCCGTACCGGCCAGGTCGAGATCAACGGCGGCGTGTTCAACCCGCTGGCGCCCTTTGGCGGTTACAAGCAGTCGGGACACGGACGGGAGCTCGGGCACTTCGCCCTCGAGGAGTTCCTGCAGGTGAAGTCGCTGCAGCTGTAGCGGGGCGCGGCTGGGGAGCGTCGCGCGAGGCGCTCCCCGGCAACGCACGATTGGCGCGCGGAGGTGATAATCCCCGCGTGCCCGCTCTCACCGAAGTAGAGGTGGCCCCACTCGCGCCGGATCGCTTCGAGTCGGTGCTCGAGCCCGAGCAGTACGACGCATTCCGCGAGACCGTGGAGGAGTCCCGCCAGCTGTTCGAGGGGCGGACGATCTGGAACGTGAACTCGACGGCGGCGGGCGGGGGAGTGGCCGAGATGCTCGGCCCGCTCCTGGCCTACGCGCGCGGGGCGGGGGTCGACGCACGTTGGATCGTGATCAGCGGCAACGCCCCCTTCTTCCAGGTGACCAAGCGGATTCACAATCACCTGCACGGGGCGACGGGCGACGGCGGCGGCCTCGGCCCCGCCGAGCACGAGGCCTACGAGGGGGCGCTCGCGCCCAACATCGCCGAACTTGCCGAGCGTGTGGGCCACGACGACGTCGTCCTCCTGCACGATCCCCAGACCGCGGGCATGGCGCCGCGGCTGAGCGAGACGGGCGCGCTCGTGATCTGGCGCTGCCACGTCGGGCTGGACATGGCCAACGACATCGCCCGCGAGGCGTGGCGCTTCCTGATCCCCTACGTCCAGGGGGCCGACGGCTACATCTTCTCCCGCGAGGCGTTCTCCTGGGAAGGCCTGGAGAAGGACAAGATCACGATCATTCCTCCGTCCATCGACGCCTTCTCGCCGAAGAACCAGGATCTCGGCGAGGGGACGGTTGCGGCCATCCTCGACGTCTCCGGGCTCGTACCGAACGGAGCGTCGGCGCCGCCGGTGTTCACGCACGTCGACGGGAGCGAGGGGCGGGTGACCCGTCGCGTCGAGCTGTTCGAGGACGCGCCGCTCACGCCCGACGACAAGGTGGTCCTCCAGGTTTCCCGCTGGGACCGGCTGAAGGACCCGATCGGCGTGATCGAGGGCTTCGCCGAGCACGTGGCGGGCGAGGTGGATGCCCACCTCGTGTACGCCGGACCGGCGGTGGCCGCAGTCTCCGACGACCCCGAGGGCGCCGAGGTGCTGGCGGAGTCGCGGGCAGCCTGGGAGGCACTGGCGCCAGACGTCCGTCGCCGAATACATCTGGCCGCGCTTCCCATGGACGACGGTCAGGAGAACGCCGCGATCGTGAACGCGCTGCAGCGCTACGCCGACGTGGTGGTGCAGAAGAGCATCGCCGAGGGCTTCGGGCTCACCGTGTCAGAGGCGATGTGGAAGGGCCGGCCGGTGGTCGGCACCAAGATCGGTGGCATCCAAGACCAAATCGTGCACGGGCAGACGGGATACCTGATCGACGACCCGCGCGACCTGCGCGCCTACGGAGAGTGCGTGCGGACGCTGCTCGAGGATCCGCAGGCCGCGGAGCGGCTCGGCAGCGAGGCGCGGCGACGCGTGCGCGACGACTTCCTCGGGGCTCGGCACCTGGCGCAGTACCTGGCGCTGATTCAGCGGCTGCGGCCTTCGTAGGCGCCTTCGAGCACCGGACGGCCAGCGAGATTCGCCAAGCGTGCAGCTTATCGGTCGTGGTGCGACCGAAAAGCAGCACGGTGGAGCGAACGATGCGGAGGTCGGCGGAGGAGGCGCTTGAGCTGCTCTACAGCGCCCGAAGTGCGGAGGAGTTCCGCTTGATCCACCAGCGACTCGATCCGCTGGTATCTCATCCGGTTGGCCCCGACCAGTGGCGCCGTGCGATCGAGGTCTACGAGACGCTCGCAGAGGGCGGCGGTGCCCCCCAGCGTCGGGTCAAGCACTTGGCCCTGCTCATCGCCGCCGCCGCCGAGGCGGCCACCGTGCCCATCCTGCATTACGACGAGGCCTACGACCGCATCGCGGAGATCACGGGGCAGGCCGCTCGCTGGCTTGCGCCGCGGGGCTCGGTGTAGGGGTCGGCAGACCGGCCCTTGTCATGGAGAACACTTCCCCGGCCCCTTGGGCCGGTACACCGTTCAGAGATCGAGGGAGGAAGACCCGGTGCGGCGCTCGAGGATGGCCATAAGCTCCGGCACGCCCAGCGCCGCGTCCTCGCCGTCCAGCAGTCGCTTGGCCGACCGATGGCCGCCGAGGCTTCGCACGCCCCTTTCGCCGTACTCGGCGAGGTAGTCGGCGAGGGCGGTGAGCCGGCGTGCGCGGGCGCGGGCCTCCACGAGATCGACGGTGACGCGGTGCGCGTCAAGGGCCGCCGTCAGCTCGTCGATTCCCTGCGGCGGTGCCAGCGACGACACGCTTAGGACGGGCGTCCCGCGCGAGCCCAGCGCCGAGAGCGCGCCCGCCAAGTCGCGTCGCGTCCGCACGGCGGTCTCGCCCAGGTCGGCCTTCGTGACCACCAGCACGTCCGGTACCTCCATGATCCCCGCCTTCAGGAACTGCAGCGTGTCGCCCGAACCAGGCTGCACCACCACGGCAACGGTGTCGGCGACCTCGGCCACGTCGGTCTCCGACTGCCCTACGCCGACGGTCTCGATCACCACCACGTCGTATGCCGGCGCGAGCGCCGTCGCCGCTTCGCGGGTGGGCGCGGCCAGGCCGCCCAGGCGTGTGCCCGCGGCCGTCGAGCGGATCAGCACGCCGTCGTCGGGGTCGTGCTCGATCCGTGCGCGGTCGCCCAGCAGCGACCCCCCCGAGCGCTTCGAGGAGGGATCGACGGCGAGGACCGCCACGGTCCGCCCCGCTCCTCGCCACGAGGCCACGAGCGCCGACAGCAGCGACGACTTCCCCGCCCCCGGGGGCCCGGTCACACCGATCAGGTGGCTAGCCGCCTCGCCGCCGAGCGCCCGCGGCGACACTTCATCCAGCAGGGCCCGCGACGCCTCACGCCCGCCCGCAGAGCGGTCCTCGATCAGGTTGAGAGCCGCCGCGGCGACACGTCGATCGCCCTCCCGCAGCCGCACCCCCAGCGCCGCGCCCTCGGCCACGCGCGACGCCGAAGCGCCCGGGCGGCTCAAGTCGCGCCCGCGGTCACCCCGTGGCGCTCGGCCACCAGGTCGACGATGTCGCCCATGATGCGCGTGATCTCGAAGTCCTTGGGCGTGTACACGCGGGCGACTCCGTCCGCCAGCATCTCCCGCTCGTCGGCCGGGGGGATGATGCCGCCGACTACCACCGGCACGTCGACGCCGCGCTCCTTCAGGGCGGCCACCACGTCGGGGATCAGCTCGCGGTGCGAGCCCGACAGGATCGACAGGCCCACGACGTGTACGCCCTCCTGCACGGCGGTCGCGGCGATCCGCGCCGGAGTCAGCCGGATGCCTTCGTACACCACGTCCATGCCCGAGTCGCGCGCGCGCACGGCGATCTGCTCGGCGCCGTTCGAGTGGCCGTCGAGCCCCGGCTTGCCGACGAGGATCTTGATGCGGCGGCCGAGGGCTTCCGAGACGCGCTCCACGCGGTCCTGCAGGTCGGTCAAGGCCTCGGATGCGGCCAAGGGCGCAGCGGCATCAGACACGCCGGTGGGTGCGCGGTACTCGCCGAACACACCGCGGAGAACGCCCGCCCACTCGCCGGTGGTGGCGCCCGCGCGAGCGGCCTCCAGCGTCGCGGGCATGATGTTCATCGACTCGTCACGGGCCACAACCTCCAGCGCCTGCAAGGCCTGATCCACCGCGGCCTGGTCGCGTGCCGCGCGCCACTCGCGCACCGCGTCGATCTGCTCCTGCTCGACCTTGGGATCGACGGTCATGATGCCCGCGTCCTCACCCTCGCGCAACGGCGAGGGCTCGGTGCTCGTGAACACGTTCTGTCCGACCACCTTCAGCTCGCCCTGCTCGATCGCCCCGATCCGCGCGCGATGCGACTCCACGAGCTGGGTCTTCATGTAGTCGACGGCCTGCACCGCGCCGCCGTGCTCGGCCACCACCGCCATCTCGGCGCGCGAGCCCTCGAGCAGCTCATCGACCAGGCCGTCCATCACCTTCGAGCCCTCGAAGATGTCGGGGTACTCGAGCAGGTCGGTCTCGAAGGCGAGGATCTGCTGAATCCGCAGCGACCACTGCTGGTCCCACGGACGCGGCAGCCCGAGCGCCTCGTTCCAGGCCGGCAGCTGAAGGGCGCGTGCACGGGCGTCGCGTCCGATGGTCACGCCCAGGGCCTCTAGCGCGATGCGGATCACGTTGTTCTCCGGTTGCGCCTCGGTCAGCCCCAGCGAGTTTACCTGCACGCCGTAGCGAAAGCGCAGGAAACGCTCGTCCTCGACCCCGTAACGCTCGCGGCCGAGCTGCTCCCACAGCCGTCCCATCGCGCGCAGCTTGGCGTGCTCCTCGACGAAGCGGATGCCAGCGTTCACGAAGAACGAGATGCGCCCGAACACGCGTGGGAAGGTCTCGGCAGGCACGCGATCGCGCACGCGATCGAGCACGGCCTGGGCCGTGGACATCGAGTAGGCGATCTCCTGCACCGGCGTGGCGCCCGCCTCCTGGAGGTGGTAGGAGCAGATGTTGATCGGGTTCCACTTGGGCACCTCGTCGACCGTGAAGGCGATCATGTCGGCGATCAGGCGCATCGAGGGCTCGGGCGGGAACGCGTAGGTGCCGCGGGAGAGGAACTCCTTGATGATGTCGTTCTGCGTGGTGCCCGAGAGGGCGTTGCGGTCGACGCGGTTCTCCTCGGCCACCGCCATGTACAGCGCGAGCAGCCACGCGGCGGTGGCGTTGATCGTCATCGACGTGTTCATGGCGTCGAGCGGAATCTCGTCGAGCAGGGCGTGCATGTCGCCCTTGTGGGCGATCGACACGCCGACCTTGCCCACCTCACCGCGCGAGAGCTCGTGGTCGGGGTCGTAGCCCGTCTGGGTGGGGAGGTCGAACGCCACCGACAGCCCGGTCTGGCCCTTGGAGAGGTTGTTGCGGTAGAGGGCGTTCGACTCCTTGGCCGAGGAGTGGCCAGCGTAGGTGCGCATGACCCACGGCTTGTCGGGCTGGGGGAGGCGGTGGGCGCTCACTGCGGGGATTCTAGGAGTCGATCACCAGACCCACCCGAACTGGATCGAAGGCCCGCAGCGCCCGATCGGCCCTTTCGAGCGTGGCCCCCGCGGTCGCCGCCGTCGAGTAGATCAGCTTGTCGCGCGGATCGCCCGGGGCGGGGGTTGCTCGGTAGCGCCACTAATGTCACCTGCCGTGGGTCGCCCCATCGACGTCATGCATCTCGGCAACGACCGCGTGATCTGCGCCTTCGAGGTCGACGGCTTGGTGGTGGATCCGGGTCCCGCCTCCTGCGTCGAGACGTTGCTCCAGGGACTCAATGGGGCGGCGCCGCGTGCCCTTCTGCTTACCCATATCCACCTCGATCACGCGGGGGCGACCGGAGTGCTCGTAAGGCGCTTCCCCGACCTCCCCGTGTACGTGCACGAGCGCGGCGCGCCACATCTGGTCGATCCGTCGAAGCTGCTGAAGAGCGCCACGCAGCTGTACGGCGACGACATGGAGCGACTGTGGGGAGAGGTCGCGCCGGTGCCGCAGCACAACCTGCGCGTGCTGTCGGGAGGGGAGACGGTCGAGGGCATGACGGTGGCCTACACCCCCGGCCACGCCTCGCACCATGTGAGCTACCTGCACGAGGACACGGGGACGGCCTACACGGGTGACGTGGCCGGTGTGCGCATCCCGCCGGGCGGTCACGTGGCGGCTCCCACGCCGCCGCCCGACATCGATCTCGAGGCCTGGGATCGTTCGCTGGACGTGCTCGACGAATGGTCGCCGAATGCTCTCTGTCTCACCCACTTCGGCCAGGTGGACGCCGTGCCCGAGCACCTGCTGCACATGCGCGAGGCCCTTGCCCGCTCGGGGGAGCGCGCCCGGGCTCACGGCGAGGAGGCGTTCATCGCCGCTCTAGAGGCAGAGGTGGGGGAGGCCATGGACGGCGAGTCGGCCGCGCGCTTCTTCCAGGCCGCGCCGCCCGACCAGCTCTGGTTGGGGCTCGAGCGCTACTGGCGCAAGCGCGCCGAGCGGGAGGCGGCCGCCACCACGTGAGCCCGCAAACGATCGAGCGGCCCCGCACCGGTGGCCCGGGCAGTGGTCTCGGCGGCAACTGGCGGGTGATCGTCCTGAACGACAACCACAACACCTTCGATGGCGTGGCACGGGCACTGGCGAGCGTGATCCCCGGGCTGACGCTCGACCAGGGGTACGCGACCGCCGACCGCATCCACAACAGCGGCCAGGCGGTCGTGTGGACGGGGCAGAAGGAACCCGCCGAGCTCTATTGGGAGCAGTTGAAGGACGCGGGCCTGACGATGGCGCCGCTCGAGCAGGGGTGATCTCGCGAACCGGACGGGCAGGAATCACGGACGCCGACGAAGCAAGCGGCGCGACTTAACAACTCGGCCGCTCTTGGCCGCCCGCCGCGCACCTACGATGCGGCCCTCATGAGTCGCCTCCGGAAGCCACTCGGCGTGATCCTCCTCCTCGCCGCCGTGGCGCTACCGGCCACCGGCGGGGCCCAGGAGATCGTGGGCCCCGACAACTCGCTCACTCCGGCGGGGCGCAAGCTCGCGCCCGCGGGGCGCATGACCACCCTCGGCGCCTTCCCGACCGGCGGCGCCCTCACTCCCGACGGGCGGTTCTACTGGGCGGTCGACGCCGGGCGGGGAGCAAACGCCGTGCGGGTGATCGACGTGGGGTCGGGCGCCGTGCGCCAGACCCTCCCGCTCCCCGGCGGCTACGTGGGCATCGCCTTCGCACCGGACGGCCGGCGCGCCTACGTGTCCGGGCAGCGCTCCGATGGGCGCGCGGCCGGGGGCCTGAAGGGTCCAGGCGGCGACGTGATCCATGTCTACGACGTGGATACCGGGTCGGGCGCCGCAACGGAGCTTGATCCGATCCCCCTTCCGAACGCCCGGGACGGCGCCGCGGCCATGGATGAGCTGCCCCGGGCCTCGGGCGTCCAATCGTGGCCCGAAGGGCTTGCGGTGACCCCTGACGGACGTCATCTGGTCGTGGCCCTCGGGCAGGCCGACCAGGTGGCGATCATCGATCTCGGCACGAGCGCGGCGATTCTCGCGGACGTGGGCCGCTACCCCTACGGCGTCGCGATCGACCCGCGCCGGCCGCGCGCCTACGTGACCAACGAGCGCGACGGCACGGTGTCGGTGGTGGAGATCCCGAGCGGGACCGTGACGGCCACGATCGGCGTCGGCGACGGGCGCGACGAGTACGCCCACCCCCAGGGCCTGGTTGCCGATCCGGTGCGCGACCGCGTGTACGTGGCGGTAACCGACCGCGACCGGGTGGCGGTGATCGACACCGATCGCCTGGCGCTCGAGCGCTATCTGGACGTGGGGCGCAAGGACACGCCGGTCGGTAGCGCGCCTGTGATCCCGGCGGTGTCGCCCGATGGCGAGACCCTCTACGTGGCGAACGCGGGAGAGGACGCTCTGGTGGCCATCGCGCTCGAGCAGCGGCCGCTCACGGCGCCGCAGCCACGCAGGGTGGTGCGCCGACGCTCGGTCGGTTCGATCGGCCGCTATCGGCGAGAGCTCGCCAAGGCCGCGCGCGCTCGCAGCCGGGCAGGCAGTACGCCGGCCTCCCGCAGGCGCTACTCGCGCCGCGCGAGGTCGCTCTCCCGCCGCCTGCTGCGTGGCGAGTCCGTGCGTGCCTGCGGCGGCCCGAGCGCAACCCTTGATCGTGCCTTCGGTCGCGAGGTGCTCAGCGCCTACCGGGTGCGTGACGCGGCGCGGCGGCGAGGAGTCCCCGTGACCCGGCGCCAGGCCGCCTTCAAGGCGGCGGCGAGGCGCGCGCGACGGAAGCTTCCGAAGTTGACGCTGTGTCCCGCTCCGGGGTTCGCCAGGGGCGCCAAGCCCTTCGAAATCCTCGGTCGCGTGCCCACCGCCGCCTATCCGACCGACGTGGAGGTCACGAGCGACGGACGCCGCCTCGTGTGGCTCGCGGCCAAGGGCCTCGGCACGGGGTCCAACGCGAACGGGGAGACCCCGTCACAGCTGCTCCTCGGCCGCGCGGGCGTTCTCGATCGCCCGAGCGATCAGGGTGTTGCGGCTCTCACTCCGCGAGCGGAGCAGCAGGTCGTGCCGACCAACTTCAAGCCGCCGCCACCGGGCACGCCGGTGATCGGTCCGGACGGCGGGGCGAGCGACAAGATCAAGTACGTCTTCTACGTGGTGCGCGAGAACCGCACCTACGACCAGATCCTCGGCTCGGAGCCGCGCGGCCGCGGCGACCCTCGCTTCCAGATGTTCGACGACAACGGGGTGCCGGGCCCGACCGGCGGCGTGACCCCCAACGCGCACGCGCTATCGCGGCGCTTCTCGCTGCTCGACAACGTCTACGCCAACTCGGAGGAGTCGACCCAGGGCCACAAGATCACCGCCGGCGGCTACGCCAACGACTACACGCAGCGCTACACCAACACCGGCCGCGGCAGGGTCGGTAATCCCGACATCTTCCCGATCGGCATCCCGCCGAACGCGTTCGTGTTCGACCAGGCCGTGCGGCAGGGCCTCTCGTTCCGCGTGTACGGGGAGCTCGGCGCCGGCAACCAGCCGTTCGGCGACGACGGGCGCCCGACCTTCGCACCGGTGCAGGCGAACACCGATCCCTCCTATCCGTCGCAGGCCCAGGGTGGCTGCGGGCCGGTGGCGCCTCCGCAGGGCAGCAATGCCACGCGCTGCGTGGCCGACTCGGGCGAGGTGATCACCGGCCTCGGTCCCGGCACCGCCGGCCCGCCGGCGGTCGGCAGCCGCATCCGCACCTTCGCCTCCCAGTTCCGGCAGCAGGCCTCCTCGGGCACGGTCCCGCGCTTCAACTACTTCATCCTCTTCAACGACCACACGGTGGGCACGGCGCCGGGACTGCCGACGCCGAAGGCGATGATCGCCGACAACGACCTGGCGCTCGGCCAGCTCGTCGAGATCGTGTCCAACTCGTCGATCTGGAACGAGAGCGCGATATTCGTGATCGAGGACGACTCGCAGGACGGCATCGACTCGGTGGACGCCCACCGGATGCCCGCGTTCGTGATCTCGCCGTGGGCCCGGCGGGGGGGAGAGGTGATCTCGACCCGCTACGACCACTACTCGTTCCTGCGCACCGCCGAGCTGATCTCGGGGCTGCGGCCGCTGTCGATCAACGACGCGCTGGCCACGCCACTCTACGACGCCTTCATCTCCGGCGGTGAGCAGCCCGACGTGGAGGGCACGCGCTACCGCGCGATCCAGCCCGAGCAGTCGCTCACCGAGGTGAACCCGGCCAACGCGGCCAACGCCCGCCTGTCGTCTGCGCTGCCCTGGGACCGGGTGGATTACGTGCCTCAGCGGCTCGCCGACCGCATCCTCTGGCAGAGCGTGTTCGGCAGAGGCTCGACGCCACCGCCGGCCGGACCGAACGCGTCGCTCGCCGAGCGCGCCCGGGCCACCGGAGCGCTGCGGCGGCTGCGGCGGGGCCAGAGCGCCCGGCGGTGGCTCCTCCAGAGCACGGGAGCCGAGGACGAGACGCGCAGGAAGGCCGCGGCCAGCCTGCTGGCGCTCGGCAGCGGGATCACCACCGAGGAGGCCGAGGAACGACTCGAGGAGCTCGAGGGCGAGGAGTGACCGGGGGTGGCCGTCACCGCTGCGTGTTCAGTCGAGTGCGACGCGCATCGAGCGCGCGAGTGCCCCTCCGAGGGCGAGCACCCGGCCGCCCACGTCGACGAAGACCGGCCCGCCGAAGGGCTGCTTGTCCTCGACTCGAAGGCTCATTCCCGGGCGAACGTGCTGCTCGGAGAGGTAGCGCAGCATGTCCGAGTTGCTGTCCGAGACGCGCGTGAAGGTCCCGTGCTCGCCGGGCTCCAGATCGGCGAGTGCGCGGGTGCGCTCGGTGGGAAGGGTCAGGGCCCGATCCGGAATGGGATCCCCGTGTGGGTCCAGTGACGGATCGCCGAGCTTGAGGGCGATCAGCTCCTCGAGCTCCTCCGAGAGGTAGTGCTCGAGCACCTCCGCCTCGGCGTGCACGCGGTCCCAGGGCATTCCGAGCGCCTCCGAGAGGTAGGCCTCGAGCAACCGATGGTGGCGGATGACCTCGAGAGCGACCTTGTCTCCCGCTGGCGTGAGCCGCACCCCGTGATACGGCTCGTGCTCGACGAGTCCCAGCTCGGCCAGGCGCTTGACCATCGCCGAGACCGACGCCGGCGACACGCCCACCCGGTCGGCCAATGCCGTTGTGCTGGCGGCGCCTCCCTCGTGTCCCTGGAGGGAGAAGATCGCCTTCGCGTAGTCCTCGACCGCCTCCGTCGTGGAGGTGCGCGCCTCGCCTCGACGACCGCCGTGGGTGATCATCGCCATGCCCAGGGCTCAGGCGCTGACCAGCAAGCCGGTCACGTAGAGGATCGCCATGCCACAGACGATGCCGCCGACGCTCGACGGGGAGAGCGCGCGGCCCAGACCGTCCCGTATCGATGGCGTGAGCTGCTGTATCACCCGCACGATCGCCCCCGCGCCCGCGCCGATGAGCAGGGCGGCCACACTCGGGTTGAAGGCAGCGGCCCCGATCCAAGCGCCGACGATTGCTGGCGCGCCGGCGATCAACCCGAGGGTCACGAGCCGTCGCAGCGACGGTGGCTCGCCGGCGGTGGGGGCGACGATCGCGAGTCCCTCCGTGGTGTTGTGGATGGCGAA
>JAABUN010002232.1_pt1 | contig 35655 bp, 24 predicted proteins | sample 5559311 | NCBI WGS metagenome assembly JAABUN01 (sample SAMN10711877, study PRJNA513370) | rock metagenome | isolation source: Antarctica rocks | place: Antarctica: Victoria Land, Siegfried Peak sud | reverse complement strand
GAGGTATGAGGTATGAGGTATGAGGTATGAGGTATGAGGTATGAGGTATGAGGTATGAGGTATGAGGTATGAGGTATGAGGTATGAGGTATGAGGTATGAGGTATGAGGTATGAGGTATGAGGTATGAAATTTTGTGGGTTGTAAGTTAAGAATTATTAAGCCAAAGGCTAACATGATTATAGAGATTGTCTTTAAATTTTTTCATGCCTGATACCTGATACCTCATACCTGTTAATCTATTTTGCCCACCATGTGAGCAGGCACTACCCATTCATCAAATTGCTCAGGACTAACATAACCTAGTTTTACAGCCATCTCTTTCAATGTAGTTCCTTCTTTATGCGCTTTCTGGGCAATTTCAGCAGCCTTATAATAGCCGATTTTTGTATTGAGAGAAGTTACCAGCATTAAAGAATTATCAAGGTGCTTTTTGATATTAGCTTCTATCGGTTCAATACCGACAGCACATTTTTCATTAAAGCTCATGCAACCATCACCTATCAACCTCGCTGAATGAAGAAAATTATAGATCATTACAGGTTTGAAAACATTCAGCTCAAAATGACCTGTGGCGCCGCCTATATTAATGGCAACATCATTTCCCATTACCTGCGCAGCAATCATAGTAAGAGCCTCCGATTGTGTGGGATTTACTTTGCCTGGCATAATAGATGATCCCGGTTCATTATCCGGAATAAAAATTTCACCTATACCTGACCGTGGTCCTGAAGACAATATACGTACGTCATTAGCAATTTTCATCAGGCTAACGGCAACTGTTTTTAAGGCGCCATGTGATTCTACAATGGCATCGTGCGCAGCGAGCGCTTCAAATTTATTTTCAGCAGTTATAAAAGGTAAGCCTGTCAATGCCGCAATATGTGCTGCAACATTTTCTGCATATCCAGGCGGGGTATTTATGCCGGTGCCAACAGCTGTTCCACCTAAAGCAAGCTCAGATAAATGAGGCAACGTATTTTTAATCGCTTTAAGTCCATGATCCAACTGGGATACATATCCGCTTATTTCCTGGCCCAGCGTTATAGGTGTGGCATCCATGAAATGTGTTCTTCCAATCTTCACAACTTTCATAAACAACCTGCTTTTTTCAGCAAGGGTATTTCTTAATCGTTCAATTCCCGGTATGGTGACCCCGGTAAGTATTTTATACGCGGCAATATGCATAGCCGTAGGAAAAGTATCGTTAGATGACTGCGACTTATTAACGTCATCATTGGGATGAAGGAATTTATCTTTGTCTGTAAGTTGCCCGCCTTTTACTACATGTCCACGATAGGCAACTACTTCATTAACGTTCATATTGCTTTGGGTTCCACTTCCGGTTTGCCATACTACCAATGGAAAATATTCATCGAGTTTTCCCTCCAGAATTTCATCACATACCTGTCCAATCAAATCAGATTTTTCTTTTGTTAAAACTCCGGCTTCAAGGTTAGTAATAGCTGCAGCTTTTTTCAGGTAGGCAAAAGCACGAATAATTTCCCGTGGCATCCTGTTTATGTCCTGTGCTATTTTAAAATTGTCAATGCTACGTTGTGTCTGCGCTCCGTAAAGGGCATCTATAGGGACTTTCACTTCACCCATTGTATCTTTTTCAATGCGATAATTCATGATGTAATTGTTAATGGTTAATTGTTAATTGTTAACGGGAAGGGTATAAATTTTATAGGTTGGGATTTCTTTCGCATAGTTGATATTATTTACCTTTGAAATCCGGTTTTCGTTTTTCTAAGAAAGCGTTGACACCTTCTTTCATATCTTCGGTTTTAAAGCAATCTCCAAAGCAACCAGCTTCAACTTCATAGCCATTGCCGGTATGATCAAAGACAGCATTTGCAGCCTCTATACATTTTGCAACAGCAATGGGCGGTTTCTCATTAATAAGGGAAAGCACTGAAATTGATTTGTTCAGCAATTCTTCTTGGGGTACTACATAGTTGACTAGTCCATATTGAAGAGCCGTTTCTGCTCCGATAAGCATTGCTGATAATAATAATTCCATCGCGCGGCCTTTGCCAATAAGTTGTGTTAAACGTTGTGTGCCACCGTAACCCGGTATCAATCCAAGACTTACTTCAGGCTGGCCGAATTTTGCATTTTCAGAAGCGATTCTAAAATGGCAGGCCATTGCTAATTCGCAACCACCGCCTAAAGCAAAACCGTTCACTGCTGCAATGATTGGTTTTGGTGCATTTTCGATCCTGAAAAATATTTCCTGTCCTTTTTTTGCCAATGCAGTGCCATCATCTCCTATCTTCAAAAATTCACTAATGTCGGCACCGGCAACAAATGCTTTTGTTCCGGAACCTGTTATAATTGCTGACCTTATTTCAGGGTTAGTATAAATTTCATCGATTGCAAGATTAAGCTCCTGCATTACCGTATTATTAACAGCGTTTAATTTATCCGGGCGGTTAATAGAAATAATAAATATTGATTTTTCGAGCCTGGTAATTATGGTTTGATACATTCTTGTAAAATTTAAATTTAAAAAGACCGGTGTTTTGTAACCCAGTCGTTTATATAGCCCGCTATTTCGGAGGTTGGTGTTCCCGGTGCAAACAGTTTTCCTACACCACTTTCATTCAGCAATTTCATATCATCCGAAGGAATGATTCCTCCTCCAGTGAGTAATACATCATCCATTCCTTTTTCTTTCATCAGTTGCATTACTTTTGGGAATATTGTGTTGTGCGCACCGCTTAAAATACTGATTCCGATCGCATCCACATCTTCCTGTAATGCAGCATTCACCACCATTTCAGGCGTTTGCCTGAGGCCGGTATAAATCACTTCCATTCCTGCATCGCGAAGTGCAGTGGCGATGATTTTGGCACCTCTGTCATGTCCGTCAAGACCGATTTTTGCTACCAGTACTCTAAGAGGCCTTTTTAATTTTTCATGCATTGCATTATATTATGATGTAAAAATAGTAAATGATAATGCTATTGATTTTTTAAGTTCTGTCGATATTTGTTTGAACAAAATTCTGAAAATCTTGCTTCAAAATTCGTGTTTCATTTCACCTCCTGAACTCATTCTTCTGTTTCCTTATATTTGCCTCAATCATTGAATTTGCTTTATCGTTTGCATTTTCAAATAGAAATATCTTAGTGCCTAGTTCTCTTGCAAACGGGTTGCTTATACTATCAATCATCCGGTACTTTTCAAATTGCTGAAATACAATATCATCCTGGTCAGGCAAATGTTTTGCAACCAGCAAAATGTTTTTAACATGATATGTTTCCGGCATCCAGAATAAAAAACTGGCATTGTCGGTGTTCACTTGTGGCAGTCCTTTTCCATAATACGATATAGCTCCAGCTTGTCCATAGTTACGGCAATGCAGCATTGTTTTAATTTTTATCGAATCAGGTAATTTGGCGTATGCAGTTGAAACTTTTTGTGTAAGTTCTTTCCAGCCAAGCATGTCTGAAAAATCCTGGGGGAGCGGATGGTTTTTAAGGTCTTCCCATTTCAATACACCAATTTTATCGATACCAAACCTGACATAATAGTCAGCTAGTTTGTTAGGTTTCCAAACAGGTAAAAGCATGGGAATAACCGGAGCAAATAGCAATAGAATAATTGTTACAGATACGTAACGTAGCCACTTAAACTTATATACAGTAAGATTCTCCAGCCATATACCACCGGCTGCAAACAACATGGGATAAGCTCCCAGGGAGTAATAATTCTTCCCTGATGAAATGATCAATAATGTTATAACGGTTATATATATCCATGCGAGTATTCGATATTGTTTTCCTGAGCTGAGAAAAAGCAGCCATACTAATCCTCCTATCCATATGAAAAAATAGGGGAGATGCATAAGAACCTGGTCCATTAAAAAAGCTGATGGTGGTACGAATTGAAGTTGTGTTTCCCGAAGTTCTTTCATGTGATGAACAACCGGCCAGCGATGGTAATATTGCCAGATAACATTGGGTAAAGCAATTAACAACGCAATCCCTGCTGCCCAATAGATGTATTTTTGAAAGAATATTTTCCGGTAAGGCGTAAGTACCAGCCCTACTATTATTCCGGCTACAAAAAAAATGATGGAATATTTACTAAGCCATGCCAATCCTATAGTGATGCCGAGTAGAATAATATAAAATGAATGACGGGAATTGATATATTTTATAATGAAAAGTGCGAGCAGGCTCCACCAGAAAATTTCCAGGAAATTAGGTTGAAATAGAAAATGAACCCGTAGGTACACTCCTGCTATCATGCAAAGTGAAGCCACGCATTGAGCAAAAACGCGGCCTCCCATTTCTGTAACCATTTCACATACAACCAGCACTGTTAGTCCTCCAAATAAAGAAGGCCAGAATTTAATCCAGAAAAATCCATCTCCTGATAAATGAATGATTCTTGCAAATAGTGATAATAACGGAGGCACTTCCATAAATCCCCAGTCGAGGTGTCTGGCTTCTGCTAAATACAAATATTCATCCCGGTGCAATTCATAAGCCGGATCCTGGAGAAGATATGGCAGGATAAATTTTATAAAGGCCAGGACAAGAGGGACACGGTATTTTTTTATAAAAGCCATGAATCGCTTTTTTTTGAACTGTGATTCGATTGATTTTATTAAGAACTATGATTAAGACATATGTCAGATTCTAATGAGAATCATAGTCCATCATAAAATCAATCGAATCACAGTTCAGACAATAATTTCTGTATTCTTTCAATCGTTTGTTCTTTACCGATAGTTGAAGCAATTTCAAAAACAGGCGGACCAAACTTTCCACCTACAAGCATTATACGGAAGGGTAATTGTAATTCGCCCGCTTTGATGTTTTGCCGGGTAGCAATATTTTTAAAGCAGGTCTCAATTGTCAGTGCATCATAACTTTCAATCTCTTTTAGTTTATCAATAAATATTTCAAAGAAAATTTTTTTATCATCATTCCATTTTGCTTTAACAGATGCAGTATCATAAGTAGATGGTTGCTGGAAAAAGAAGAAACTCTGATCCCAAAAATCGTTCATGAAGAAGCATCGTTCTTTCACCATACCTATTACTTTTGTAATGAAGGACCTGTCTTCATGGATGTTTTTATCTTTCCATAACAACAGCAGGTAATCAGTTAGCATATCATCGCTCGTTCTTTTGATCCATTCATGATTGAACCACTTTGCTTTTTCATAATCAAATTTAGCACCTCCTTTATGAACTCTTTCGATGGAAAATTTTTCGATCAGTTCGTTCAATGTAAACAATTCCTGTTCGCTGCCATCATTCCATCCCAGCATTGCGAGCATGTTTACAAAGGCTTCTGGTAGAAAGCCTTTTTCCCTAAAGCCGCTATTAAGTTCACCGCTTTTTGGATCTCTCCAATCCATCGCGAATACGGGAAAGCCCAGCCGGTCTCCATCTCTTTTACTAAGTTTTCCATGACCATCTGGTTTTAATATTAAAGGAAGGTGGGCCCATTGCGGCATGTCTGCTTCCCATCCAAGGTATCTCCATAATAATATATGCACAGGCGCGCTGGGTAACCATTCTTCACCACGAAAGGCATGAGTAATTTTCATCAGGTAATCATCCACTACAACAGCAAGGTGATACGTTGGCATTCCATCTGCTTTCAACAAAACCTTGTCATCTACAAGGTTGCTGTTGAACTGAACTTTGCCACGTATCATGTCGGTGAATTCCACCTCTTCATTTTGTGGCATCTTTATCCTGATAACATAAGGAACCTCTTCTTTTATAAGTTCCTTGCATTCCTCATCACTCATGGTAAGTGAGTTGCGCATTTTTTCGCGTAGCATAAAGTTATATTGCGGCTGCGGGTTATCATCTGTTTTGAATTTGGTTCGCATCTCTTCAAGTTCCAGTGTGGTATCGAAAGCGTAATATGCCAGTCCGTTTTCAATGAGTTGATCAGCATACTGACGATACATGCTTTTTCTTTCACTCTGCCTGTAGGGTTTATAAGGGCCACCCACATCAGGACCTTCATCAGGATTCAGGCCGCACCATTGTAAACAATCCATAATATATTGTTCGGCACCCTTAACATAACGGGTCTGATCAGTGTCTTCTATTCGCAGGATAAAATCTCCATCATGTTGTTTTGCAAACAGGTAATTAAACAACACTGTTCTTACTCCACCCAAATGCAATCCGCCTGTAGGACTGGGCGCAAAGCGAACTCTTACTTTTCTTTCCATAACACGAAAATAATGATTAATGATTAATGGTTAATGGGAAGTGGTTAATGATCAATAAATCATGGTTAATTGTAAATGTGTAAAATGCTGTTGGCCTCAATATCTTTGTCTTTGAAATAACTTACCGTTAATCATTAACCATTAATCATTAAAATGTTCTATCTCGTTAAAACTCCGTGGGTAGTAAAAAAGTTTGTTTATCCTGATTATGTATGGAGTATTCCTTGTAAAGAAAAAAAAATTTACCTGAGTTTTGATGATGGGCCTCATCCCACGGTAACACCTTTTGTTTTGGATCAGTTAAAACAATATAATGCCAGAGCAACTTTTTTTTGTATAGGAAAGAATGTTACCGAACATCCTGATATATACAAACGGGTTATAAGTGAAGGCCATAGTGTGGGTAATCATACCCATAATCATTTGAATGGTTGGGAGGTTAATGACCAGGCATATATGAAAAATATAATTACGGCTGGCAAACATATTGACTCTACACTTTTTCGTCCGCCTTATGGCAGGATCACACGCTTCCAGGCAAGACAGGTAATGGATAAACTTCACTATAATATAATTATGTGGTCTGTATTAAGTGGTGATTTTGATATTAATCTTTCTCCTGAAGATTGCTGGCAAAATGTTTTAAAAGCAACTGCGCCCGGATCCATTATAGTTTTTCATGATAGTGAAAAAGCAAGAAAAAGATTACTGTACACATTGCCTAAATTGTTGGAGTATTATAAAGAGAGAGATTACAGTTTTGAAGAGATAATTCTATAATATAGAATTTATTTTTAAAATAGGAAATTTCTCATTACGAGAGTCTTTACTAGTAGAGGTGTGATAAGAAAAGTCCTTAAAAAAATTTGGGCCTGGGTAGAAACCCTGGCCCGTTTTTAATCCGTACCCTATGAAAACTATTTTAAAGATAGAACAATTTTTAATTAATGCAAACTAATTTCTATTGTTGAAATATTTATTATTAAAAAGACTTTATTATAATGTTATCCATTACTAAATCAGTTGAAAGCCGCTCCTGTATTGGATTATATGGTTTTTATTTTTCTTTTTACTACCCCGCGGCAAGTAAATTTTTTATTAGAAGTTCTACTATTTTCAAATTCCTTTTTAAAAAATTCAATTGCTTTTAATATTTCTTTTTCATCTCTTAATGATACTTACTATAACATCTTTAGTCTGATTCGGAGTATCAACAATTTCAGTTTACTTAACAGTATAATTACTACGTCGATAGGAACATCACTATTATTAATTCGTAATTTTACTATCATAAATGAATACTTGGAATTAATTACTGGTGTCGTGTCAAGCATGAAATGTCTGTAAATGTTGCTATCAGCCGTCAGCTATTAGCTGTCAGGACGCTAATGTATAATGTGTTTCCTCCTGATTGCTAACTGCTGATAGCAAAAACTACAATGTAAGGTTGACAGTACACTAGGATGTATTCCTTTGAGGTAACTTCATTTTTTACCTGTTCATCCATTACTTGAAGAGGGACCTGCCTGAGCAAATAAATTGCGAGTGCTGTACGGATTGATGGAAATATGCATAGTAATTATACGGTCAAAAGACTTAAAATTTCTTAAAAGCAACTTCAGGATTTGTACCATAAGAAATCCGGTGACCTCAATATTTAACTGGATAATAATTTCTAAAAATTTTATAAAGAAAATTTTGACTGGCTTTTATTTTTTTAGGATATCAATATTACAATGGTTAATCAGCAATCAAAGAACACAAAAGCAGTTAAAGCTGTGGCGGATAAGCTACAGAGGTCATAAACCTTAATACAAAATATGAGTTATTGAATTATTTTTACCTTATTCCGGCTATTACTTCAATTGACGTACCGTGTGTTTTTTTAAAAAGAGGTAAGTGATGCAAGGTTGAATTATTGATGCCATCATTTTCTACCAAGATTTGTATTATGAGGATTATACAATAAAATATTTACGTAACGAATCCATTGTACACCATGATAATAGATACGCATTGCCATTTATATCTTTCTGAATTCTCTGAGGATATCCTGGAAGTTATAAACAGGGCGGTGAAAGAGGGTGTTACGAAATTCTATCTCCCTTCCATAGACAGTTTGTCTCTTGACAGCATGCTGCAGCTTCAGGATAAGTTTCCGGATAAATGTTTTTCCATGATGGGATTACATCCTTGTTCCGTGAAAGGGAATTTCCGGGAAGAATTAAAAACAGTACAGGACTGGCTTTCAAAGAGAAAATTTGCAGCAGTAGGTGAGATGGGTCTTGATTTTTATTGGGATAAAACTTTCGAGCAGCAGCAATATGATGCTTTTCACCAGCAGATAGAATGGGCATTACATTACGATCTTCCTATAGTAATTCATTCCAGGGATTCAACAACCGAATGTATTAATATTGTTCACCAGCATCAGAAAGGCGCGCTGAAAGGGATTTTCCATTGTTTTGGCAGTGATTATAAATCGGCTTTAAAGATTATTGATCTTGGATTCTATTTAGGTATCGGTGGGGTAGTAACCTATAAAAATTCAGGGCTTGCAGCAGTGCTGGAAAAAATTCCGTTAGAACATATTGTTTTAGAAACAGATGCTCCTTACCTCTCGCCGGTTCCTTTCCGTGGGAAACGAAATGAAAGCAGCTACCTTCAATATGTCATTTCCAAACTTGCCTTAGTGAAAGGTATAACAATAGAAGAAGTAGCTGCTATCACCACATCTAATGCCGAAAAAATATTCGGCAGCTAATTGTTGATCGTGTATTTTTGCTGCCCATTTAAAAGGAGAGTTGTCCGAGTGGTTGAAGGAGCACGCCTGGAAAGTGTGTATGCTCGAAAGGGTATCGAGGGTTCGAATCCCTCACTCTCCGCTGGAATGTATATCAAATTGTTTCAAAAGCCCGTAAATCGTTGATTTTCGGGCTTTTTCCGTTTTAGGGGCTGTCAAATTAGATCAAAAGATCTCAAATAGAAAGATACCCACTCGGATACCTGATTGACCACAGGCTTTGGGTATCCGAATTATGGGGAAACTTAGGCCAGGCAAGCAGTCCAGAAAATGGACATCTTGTCTTGGGTAATATAAAAACATAGTTTTAAACCTAAAAACGGACATAATGGAAACAAGTATTAGTACACTATTTCATCTTAGGAAAGATAAGAAGAACAAACAAAACCAGGTGCCGATCTATTTAAGAATAACTATTGATGGACGCAGGTTTGAATGGAGCACTCAGCGATACTTAGATTTAGTAAAGTGGTCTCAGCCTGCTGAAAAGGTTAGGGGGACGACTGAGGAGGCAAAAAATATTAATGCATTTCTAGAGCTTATGAAGCATAAGGTATTTGTATACCATAAGGAACTTATTCTAGAAGAGAAAACTGTAACTCTTTCCAATTTTAAGGATAAATGGAATGGCATTACAGAAAAAGGTAGGATGATCCTGGAGACCTTCAAAGAGCATAATAATAAGATGGAAACTTTAGTCGGAACGGACTACGCTGATGGAACACTTGACAGGTATAGAACAACGTACGAGCATACAGCTAATTTCCTCAAATGGAAATACAATGTCGATGACCTAAATATCAATAAACTCAATTATGAATTTTTATCTGAATACGAATATTGGCTAAAAACTTTTCGCAAATGTGCCCATAATACGGCAGTCAAATACCTGGCTAACTTTAAGAAGATTGTATTGATTTGTGTCAAGAATGGATGGCTACAAAAGGATCCGTTTTACAATTATAAGTTTAAAAAGAAAACAGTTGCGAGGGATTATCTCTCTGAGGTAGAGTTGAAAGGAATGCAAGAAAAGAAGTTTTTTAATGAACGCTTGGAAAAGGTTAGGGATATATTTTTATTTTGTTGTTATACCGGTCTTGCGTATGCGGATGTTTATAAACTGAAGCGCTCTGAAATAAAAATTGGTATTGATGGTAAGCAATGGATCTTCGCGAACCGTAAAAAGAATGATGAGTTTTTTCGTACGCCGCTACTACCAATAAGTTTGCTACTGCTTGAAAAGTATTCAGCACATGCAGACTGTATCGCAAAGGATCGGATGCTGCCAGTGTTGACTAATCAAAAAATGAACAGCTATCTTAAAGAGATTGCTGATACCTGCGGGATAAATAAAGAACTTACCTTTCATATTGCCCGGCATACTTTTGCAACCACTGTTACTTTAAATAATGGGGTGCCGATTGAAACGGTCAGTAAAATGCTGGGGCATACAAATTTAAAAACTACTCAGCATTATGCGAAGTTATTGGATAATAAGATTAGTGAGGATATGGGGAAGCTGGAGTTGAAATTGTCAAAAGCATATTATGATTAAACAATTTTTCCAACCAAAACCAAATGGATTGTTAAGATTGCTCATTCCTATTTAGGAAATATTGGACTTACTTTATTTTAACACAAATAACCAGATTACAATAGTTAATTATCACTTGTTAGTAACTATAGACTATTTTGCCTTGAATGAAGCTAATTCATTGAAGGCACTGTATTCAAGATGTTTTTGCCAGTACCTAAAACCGATGGTAGGTTAACTGAGGGATTAAGTGAAGGATTAAAATCAGTTTGGGAAGCCATTCAAAATAATGAAGGTATTCAAGCCAATAAAATATCAGCACTGCTGAATAATCGTACAATTAAAACGATTGAGAGGCAAATAAAAGCACTAGTTGAAAAAGGATCGATAGAGAGAAAGGGTAGCAAGAAAACAGGTGGGTATTTTATCAAATCCTGATTTGTATCTGTGTATACCGAAACGAACATTTATTTACACTGTTATTCATCAGTAAGTTGTGTATAATATTATACCTGAAGCCCTATTGCGACTCAGACCCATAAAATTCTGAAGAAAAGATTCTAAAAATAGAAAGGCTACAAGTAAAATGCCGGTTGTATTTACAACCGGCATTTTACTTGTATGAAAAAATCTAAAAACATATGAAAGATAATCTCAATTATTAAAAAACAACAATCATTAACAATCCAAGGAGCAAAATCATAATTCCATCACTTCCACATGCTACTCAATGGCATCACACAGCAACTCCGTAAAGGCTTTATTACACAATTCTTTGCCTTCCACCTGCCAGTCCGGATTTCCAGTGCTTCAATTAGGATTAAAACTACAACCTTATTTTTATATTGATTTTAACCCAGTCTTAAGTTGAGATGCAAAATTCCATTATTTGGAATAAATGGAACCATTATCAGGCTATTTGTGCGTAAAACATAACTGGCATGTTGTTCGCCTTTTAGTAATTGGTTTTTCATAGGATATTGGATTTAAACGGAGCTGGATGTCTATCCTGGCTCTTTTTTTAATTATAATACTCCCAGCATAGTTGGTCTAAAATAGTTATTAATGGGGCGGTGGTTTAGTATACTTTTTTTCTCATATAACCCTTCTTTTACAAGCAGCTTCAAATAGATAGGGTATACTAATTCACTATCGGATTAATAAGAGGAAAAAGCAACCTGTATCATCCCTTAAAAAATGTTAAACTGTATTCGGACTATGCCTTCGTGTCTTAGCGTAACTGAACTCAACGCATCTTCAAAAACTGGGTCGTAATTAGTGGTCGTGATGCCCTTTAGCTTCCCCGCTTCTAAAAGCCGGCAAAGCACCTGATGAAACTTTTCATACCTTTTTTCTCCAGGATTCTTTGGCTTAAAACATTGAAACACCACGTTATAAAAATAGTTTTTCCTATGCACTTTTTCAATCCATCTGCGTACGCTAAAAAGTTATCCATCTCCTTATCAAAGGCAGGAAAAGTTTCTCGCTGTGAATTGCATCCCTGTGCAATAAATTAATCAGGGCAAGCCAGTCCGGATAGAGAGACGCAGAACATCCCGCTCCTGCCATCAGAATGGCTTCCTTGGCCTTTAACAGTTGAACGAGTTTTCCTTTCTTACGCTTATTTTCCTCTAATTCTGATTTGCTGAACAAGTTTGACAATCGATACCATTGCTGTTTTTGACCTACAAAAGGACTACTTTTGCTGTATTTGTTTAAATATCAACCACACTTTAAACCCTTGAAGATTATATAACAAAGTTATTTTGCAAAAAGTGATAAGAGAACCATTATTAGAGAATATATATCACTAGCGTTGCGTTATAGATCAAACATATTCAATTAATTATCTTTTTGTTCTTTGAAATATTGTAATTGAGTTTGCTGAAACAGTTGATTTAAGGGCATTCTTTCAAAAATGGAGATGCTCAAAATCTGTAGAATTTCATAAAGACTTTGTTTTAGCATAAAATGTTTCTTGGCAATCGCCACTAAAACATAAACTGATATGGGTATCCAAACTTGGGTCTTCACCGCATTTTCAGATTGTCCCCAAAATGATTTGATCTTAAGATGTTGTTTGATCCATTTAAAAAATAATTCAATTTTCCAGCGATGTTTATAAAGCTGTGCTATCTCTGTTGCCTTAAGATCAAAGTTGTTGGTTAAGAATATTAATATCTTTCCTGTTTGTGCATCTTGAAATTTTATACGCCTCATTTTGATAGGATAGTCTTTTGAAGAATAGTAATTGTTAAGCATAATTGATTGGTCATAAAGTACTGCGCCTGCAATATCTTTCAGATGCGAGTATAATCTTCAATAATTCATATTATCCTTTGCCCTGGTTACAAAGAAGGCTCCGGAAGTATTAATCTTGTAAAGTCTTTGGTAGTCTACATATCCTCTATCCATTATATAGAAACCATTTGGTTCAAAATGGATGACATCTAAAACATTAACATCGTGAACAGATGCTGTGGAAAACAAAATAAATTCGGGTATAGATGTTTTTAAATCAAGTTGTGTATGAAGTTTAATACCGCCTTTTGTGCTTCTAAAAGTAGCCCAACAAAAGGCTGAAAGACACAAATCAATAGTAGTAGCATCAATAGCAAATATATTGCCCTTCAACGAAACTTCCAGATCATCTTCAAGTACATAAAGTTGTTTAGCTTCCTTGATTAGTAACATAGCCAAGTCTTCATAAATTTGAAAAGAACGTGTTTCGTTTGCTCTTGTAATGGTGCTAATCGCCACTACATTGCCAATGCCTAAATGATACATTTTATTTGCATTTGCCTTCAGGCATAAAACAGTTTCGCTAAGGCTTTCGCGATGTGTTAATTGACCAAATGCCATGCATAAATACTGTTTCCAACAATTAAAATCTTTAACCTTATAATCACCAAAATGCTTGTTTACAATAGTTTGAAACTGCTTATGGGAAATTAACCCCATAATTTGAGAGAAGATATACTTGCCTTGATTCATAATAATTGAAAATCAACAAGTTATACTTTTTTTAATTTCTAGAAAATTCAAATCGTTTCCAAGCAAAAAACGTAGCAAACTCAATACTGACAATACTTTCAAAGAACTAAAACTTTCAACAACGCAACGCTAGTGAATATATATAACCTCTTAAACGCCGAGAGTTTTAATGATTTTTTTGATAAAGCTCATGACTTGATTCACTTCATTTCGCAGGAGGGAACTATACTTTATGTTAATCAAAGCTGGAGTAAAACACTTGAATATCCACGGGAGGAGATTGAAGGGTCATCTGTATATGACTATGTAATAGAGGCTGATATGGACAGTTTTACATCATATCGCCAAACCGTTATCAACGGCAGCATTGCTGATGTAGAAACAATTGTAAGGTTTAAGACAAAATCAGGAAGAATAGTTAGTTTAGAAGGTTTTATTTCGTTAAGGAAGGACGGCGATACGCCATTATACACAATGGGAATTTTCAGGGATATAACAGCCAAATTAGAAAATGAGGCGAGGTTAAAGGAGCGTGAATTGTATATGCATCGCCTCCTCAGACATGCTCCTGATGCCGTAATCGTAATAAATCAGGAGGGAAAAGTGACCTTTTGGAATCCAAAAGCGGAGGCTCTTTTCGGCTGGTCAACGGAAGAGGTTTTGGGTACGTTGTTATCTTCTTCAATAATACCAATCAATTACCGGGCTGCCCATAATGAGGGGATGAAGCGACTACTAACTACAGGTGAGGAACACGTTCTTAATAAAACCATTGAAATAACTGCACTAAATAAAGCCGGTAACGAGTTTCATATCTCGTTAACAATCTCGCAGACCGAGCAGGATGATAAAAAAGTTTTTATTGCTTTCATAAGAGACATTAGTGTGCAGAAGGCAAACGAAGCTGAACTAGAAAATAAACGAAAACAGTTGGAAGCATCTAACCAACAGTTGGAGGAATTTGCTTATGTTGCCTCACACGACCTTCAAGAGCCTTTGAGAAAAATAAGAATATTTAGCGATATACTATCAAAGCATATAGAAACCGAAGCTGATATAAGAAAATACGTTGATAAAATATCTGCTTCAGCGGAAAGAATGGCGGGTTTAATAAATAGTCTGCTTAGTTATTCAAGGCTTTTTAAAGAGGGCATACGGTATGAAAGGGTTGATTTAAATACAATATTGCTAAGTATATTATCAGATTATGAATTATTGATAACACAAAAGAATGCAGAAATAAATCTTGATACTCTTCCGATAATAAACGCTGTTCCTTTACAAATGAACCAGCTTTTTTACAACCTGATAGGAAATGCACTAAAGTTTACGAAGCGTAATATTAAACCTATAATCACAGTTACCACAGCAGAGGTTAGTACAAACCAGAAAGATGATTGGCAATTAGAGCTGCTTAAAGACTATGTAGAAATTGTTGTTCGAGACAACGGAATTGGCTTCGACCAAAATTATGCAAGGAAAATATTTACAATTTTTAAGCGACTTAACGACAGAAGTGAATACGGGGGGTATGGAATTGGACTTGCTTTGTGCAAAAAAGTGGTAGATGCCCATAAAGGGCGAATATTTGCTGAAGGAAAATTAAAAGAAGGCGCAACATTTAAAATAATCTTGCCTTTAAAGTAAGAATTATAAAAAATTAAAAACCAATACTTTGTCAAGCCTGATAAAACCGATAAATGAACAGAAACGAATTGAATCATTGAAACGATATGATATTCTTGATACACCACCTGACGGCAGTTTTAACCGGATAACGCAATTAGCATCTACTATTTTTGGTGTACCTATAGCCATTATAAGTTTGGTTGATACCGACCGAATTTGGTTTAAGTCTGCACATGGGTTAACTGTTAACCAGATAGGGAGAGACCCAGGGCTTTGTGCCTCTGCTATACTTTCAAGTGAAATTTATGTTGTTGGAGACGCTTGTAGCGACCCACGGACATTAGCCAATCCATTAGTAGCCGGCGAATTTGGATTAAAGTTTTATGCTGCCGTACCCCTACAAACAGAAGACCAGTGCAATCTTGGAACATTGTGTATTATTGATAAAGTGGCGAGAACACTTACTGAAAAAGAGCAATTGATATTAAAGCATTTAGCAGATGTTGTAATGGATGAAATGGAGTTAAGATTGGCACTTAGGCAAACTGTTACTAATGTTAAAAAACTTACCTCAGATATTAGTTACCATCTTGATGATGCGATTGAAGGAATTGAAAAGCTGAGTGCAGAAGAGCAAAAGCAAAAAGTACTGGAGTACCTGGACGCTTCAAAATTGTTTTTGCAGAATGTAGAAAATCAAATGAACTTACTATAAATGTGACAGTTAGGCATGCCAGAAACCATCAAGATCAAAACAGCAGCTAAAACAATTTTAAATTTTGTTGCTTCATTCTTATTCATGCAACAAAGCCGCTTAAACTTATGACTTTATTTGGCTTTGTTGCATGAATATGACCTCCTCCTTAAGAATCGAGCCACTATAGAGTAGAAAAATTGGGCAATAATTCATAACTTAAAAAGTGAAACATTGCTCATGAAAAAGACAATGTCTTAACCTATGTCAGAAATATACCATTTGGTGTAAACTAATTTCAGTATAATACACTAATTTCTGTACAATACACTTGTATTACCTGTATACCGAAACGAACGTTTATTTGCCCAAGTTTTAAATTAACGCATGTAGCCCAGCATACAGGCAGTGGCCAGGCTGTTTTAAATAAGGCCGGTGACTTCCTGGTAAACAGGAAAGAAGAAACCAAGGAAAAATAAAACAAAATATGGATGCACAGGTATGGAAGTGCAGGGACACACAGACGCAAACTATTCAGATTCCTTAAGTTCATCGGGCAATTCAAAACCTTCTACTAAATGTAAAGATTGTGGTCCACCGGAATGCATAACTTCCAGCGGGGTTATAACATCTACATTTAAAGCACATCCCCTGGTTACACTTCCTGCTGTTCCGGGTGGATTAACACCTTGTGAAACCACTGCCGTTTCGAAGTTTATCAATACTACGCTTACAAATCATGAGCAGCAGCACGTAGCTGCCTTTAACACGTATAATATTGCCTGGCATATAGGATAAACATAACATGGGTTCAACCCAAAAATAATAACCGATTAAAGTCTTTCAATTCTATAAAAGATTCTTACTTTACTAATCAATGTTCTCACCAGCTTTAAAAACAAAAAAAACTTCTCCTGCCATGCACCCTGCAACTGCAGGCACTACCTTTTTCAGGAAGGCAGGGGATGAAAGTTTTTTTGGCGCCAGAGAAAGTCAGGCTTTTTTCAAAGCACCCATCCAGCCTAAATTAACCGTTAGAATTCCCGAAGATTCACAGGAGAAAGAAGCGGATGCCGTAGCCGAAAACGTAATGCGCACACCGGATACTATCCCTGCGTCAACTGCTGCAGATGCTAAAGAAGAAAAGCTGTCATTGAAAGAAGAGGCTGTTGTTGAGGAAAAAGAGTTGCCTGTTATTCAACGTAAAAGAAACTCCGGTGAAGAAATGCAGGCAAATTTACCTGGTACAGATGCTGTTTCATTATATCATTCAGACGTACTTCGGCAAAGCGGCCGGGGCCCACCTGCTGCTTCTATTCCGTTCGAACAAACGCTGGCTTCTTCCAAAGGAGGTGGCAGTGCATTGCCCGGCAACACAAGACAATTTATGGAAAGCCGCTTCAATGCCGATTTCAGTGGTGTACGGGTGCATACCGATACAACCTCAGCCCTGCTAAACAGTAGTATTCAGGCTAAGGCATTCGCGCACGGCAATGATATTTATTTCAACAGTGGCCAGTTTTCTCCTGATTCCTTAGAAGGTGGCCACCTGCTTGCCCATGAACTAACGCATACTATACAGCAAGGCGCTTTTAAAAACGCATCAAACTTAAATAAAAGCAGCGGTCAGGTTGCAGAAAACAATCAAATACATCCAGATACATCCATTCACAGATTAAATGATGATGCTGTAATTGCTAATGATACAAAAGAAAATACTGTTAACGCCAAAACAACTCTAAGCAATTACAGTATTGGAAAAAACGGGCTTTTAAGAAAGTCCGCTTTGGATGTTGACAAAGAAAATCCCCTGAAAAATGACTTTGGCAAAACACAGCCGGTAATACCGGGAAAGCTGAATGATGAACCGGCTGATAAAAATGAAGTAAGGCCGCAGGATGCAAGTAAATCTTTATTGCTTCATCAACAGGCAATGCCTCCCGCAGCAGTGAATGATACTTTGCCTCCACATAAATCAACCATTAAGGACCCCAGTGTAAAGTCTCAAAAAAATGTTCAGGAAGAAATAAGCTCACCTGAAAAAAATAATCAAAATAAATCACCGCCGGTTGCGGATACAGTTATTCCTTCTGTGGCAGCACAAAACCCGGTACCTGCCGATACGTCAACCGCACAAGCGCATAATTTTCAAACAAATCATACGTCGAATGCCGGGGTGGCTGAACACACTGCGCCTGAACCTATAGCAACCGGTTTATCGCACGAGAGTAATAAGCCGGAACCGGTAGCGCCACAAGTAAAACCGTCTTCAGCGGGGGAAACAGAAAAAGCCTCACATCCTAAAGATGCCGCAGATAATGGCTCCTTTGAATGGGCCTCAGTGTTTGAGGCACATGAGCAGAAATTTAAAAAAACTTCTGCGGAGAAGAAAGAAAGTATTGTTACCGATAGTGAAAGCCAGAAGCAGCATCTTATACAATCAGTTGATCTGCAAACCCATCAGGTAAACAGTAATTACGATCAGGCGGAACAGTCAGTTCATCAGTCTGCCAGTGAGTCAAAAACCAGCGTATCAGGAGATAGGGATGCCCATCTTGCTGCGGTTGAATCGCAGAGTCAGGGAGAAATAGCACGGCTTGATGCAACCGTTAAGGAACAGCAGGCCGCTATGCAGCAAAAGAGTGCACAAAAAGCGCAGACGGCCCAGGCTAACACCAGCGGAGAAGCCACACGTGCTGGTGAAGGAAGCGCCCAAAAAGCGGCACAGGTTCAGCGTTTAACTCCCACCTTTTCATTGGGCAGCATACCGGGAATAGGAACTTTAATACAAAAAGCTTCTCAACTTATAAATAGTGCCGTTGCAAAAATTCAGCAGGCAGGACAGGAAATGGCACGGTTGGTTATCAGCGCAGGGCAATGGATAGCCCAGGCGTTGTTGAGTGTGGGCCGGATGATTGCCACTAAGTTTAATGAAGTGCTTGCCGAAGGCCGCAAGCAAATTATGCTTATCAGGGATAAAGTGATATCCGCCTTCAGGGATATTATAAACCGGGTATTTACAGCCATAGATCAAGCAAAAAATTCAATACTTTCCCGTTTAAGAGAAGGCCGTGATACAACCAGCTCTTAAAGAAAAGTATTCCGGCATAATAGAAGATAGCTCAAGTAAAAACGACGAATCGTTTTTATAAATAACAGGAGACTGTAACCATTCGTATAATGGCGCATTTGATTTAAGGAATAGTTGCAATGCCTTGCGAATATCCCAGCCACTAATATCAAGAATTTCATTTACCGGCACTTCAATTATATCTCTTCTATCCCTTATACTTAAATAATTCTTTAATGGCCGTACATAAATAAAGCGAACATCATAATCACTATCAGGTGATGCAAATCCCCATGCCCTGCTTCCGGATTCACATGCATAAAGAATGGTTATATCATTGGCTATCTCAACTTGTTTAAGGGTTTTCTTAATTTCTTCTATCATTTATTCTTGTTACCTAATAACCCGGATTTTGAGCAAATTTATTCGTTGTCCTGTCTATCTGATCCTGGGGTATTGGCCTGAGAATATGATAATCTTTTATTGCGGTTGCATCAGGGTTCCATTTTTTAACTCTCTCTACCAACTTTCCAGTCCTTACCAGGTCGAACCAGCGAAATTGTTCACCCAGCAATTCACGTCCTCTTTCATCAAGGATAAAATCTATATTCATCCTGCTTGCACTCACGGTTATGGCTGCACGATACGCGGCGCTTTGATCGGGATTATTACTAACACGTGCTGCCCTCAGTCTGACTGCATTTATGAAGTTAGCTGCCGATATATTATCGCCCGTATACATGGCTGCCTCGGCTGCTATAAGGTAAGTCTCCGCCAGCCTGCAAACAATAAAATCGCGTGAGCCTGTTTCAAATGTTCTGTCCGGACGTAAGGGATCAAGAAACTTGTTTAATGTCGGAAATACTTTAGCGGTATATTGTTTGGGAAGGTAAACTGCATACGGTTTACTATTAACCACACTTGCAGGAAGGTCCACTCCAGGAAGCCATATACATGTATCCCCGACATTATATTTAGGCACTCCATTGACCTTAGGGATAGTTGCCGCATTATTAGAGTAGAAAACATGCTTAAAGCTTTTCTCATACCGGGTATCATTCACCCTGTCTCTGAATATAGAATCCAGGGTGAAATCAGTAGGCCGAAAGCGTTTAAAAGGGCGCCCGTTTTCAACGTCGCGAGACATACCAGGCAATACATCGTATTCCATTAAAAAATAAAGGTGTGCGCGATTGCCCTCCCCATTCGTCCGCGGGTCATTCGTGTTTTGAACTGACCAGATCACTTCGTCATTTTTCTCACCGCTTCCCTGTTCAAACACCTTGGCAAAATCAGGTAATAATTTAAAGCTGTAGTTGTTGATCACCTTCTTTGCGTTTTCCAGTGCTTTTGTATAATCATCCGGTTGTTTTGCAGATGAAGTAGCTTTAGTAAGGTAAACCCTTGCCAGCATATGTTCTGCGGCTGGCTTAGTGGCGCGACCATAATCAGTCGGTTTTATTTCGAGGTTTTGTGCTGCAAATTCAAGATCTGCTATGATGGCAGCATATACTTTGTCCAAGGGCTCGCGGGTAGATTCGGTTATCACCACCTTATTGGCAGCTAATGGTATAGGAATGGAACCGAACATCTGGGTAAGGGTGAAAAAATAATGTGCCCTTAGAAACCTTGCTTCTGCTACCCGTATTATTTTGATCTTATCACTTAATCCTGTAATAGCAGGCGCTAAATCTATTACGGTGTTGCAAGTATTGATAGCGATATAAAATTCATTCCATATCTCCCTAATAATAGATAAACGCCCATCTAATTCACCGGTGTATTGATTTACAAATTTATAGGCTCCATCGGCTCCATTTGTATAGGTGTCTGTACCAAAAACGGTTAAGGACATGCCGCGTTCTTGTCCGTAGTATGTCTTTAATGAAGAATAAGCGGCTTTTAGTGCATCGTCAAAACCACTAGCTGTTTGGAGGTACTCGTAAATTGGCTGCGTTTTTACCTTTTCTTCCAGCATTTTATTGCAGGAAGGAAGTGTAATTATTATTGTGCATATACTGTAGATTAATATCTTTTTCATGTGCGGACTTTTAAACATTAAAATTTTGCATTAAAACCAAAAGAATAGATTGCGGAAGCCGGTGTACTTGCTGAAGTATTTTCCGGATCGATGCCCTTTTCTTTTTGCCGGTATGGAGCAAATATCAGGGGTTGTTGAGCGGAAAGGTATATCCGCAAAGACTGAAACCTTATTTTTCTTAACGAGCTCTCCGGTATTGAGTAACCGAAATTAATATTCCTGATTTTTACAAAAGAGCCATCGAAATACCGGATGGTGCTTTTGTAAATAGGATTTTCTGAGTTTTCATCGGGCCTTGGATATTTATTAGTAGGATTCTGTTCTGTCCAGTAATCTACTTTTAAATTATTATAGCGCCCCTGAAACTGTGTCCACCCGCCATCATGAAAACCACTGGTTATTTTACTTCCCAAACGTGCGAATACGAAAATAGAAAGGTCGAAACCTTTAAATCCGAACCTGTTGGTTAGACCTCCTGTTAATTTTGGTACATCCGAACCCAGGATCACCCTGTCATTAGCGTCTATTTTACCGTTATTATCCTGGTCTTTCACTCTTATCTGACCTGGCTTCTGGCCGCCATAACTTGCTGCCAGCGCTTTGTCACTCAACTGCCATATTCCAATTTTTTCATAATCGTAAATCACTCTTAAGGGATGGCCAATAAACCATCTGCTGCCTATATCATCTTTTTTACCGCCATATAATTCAACAATCTCTTCTGTGTTATGCGAAAAATTCAGATCGGTAGACCAGGTAAACCCATCTTTTCCCTCAGGCTGAACATTGATGCTTGACAAGCTAACTTCAACTCCTTTGTTTTGGGTAGAACCTATATTTTCCAGAATGTTCGCGAAGCCACTTGTTATAGGCAATTGCCTTTGCAATAACAGGTCATGAGTGTTTTGCTGGTACCATTCCACTGCTCCCGTGACACGATTATTTAATATACTGAAATCAGCTCCTATGTTCAACGATGCGGTTGACTCCCATTTAAGGCCTGGATTAGGAATTGTACTGGGCCGGTAACCGTATGCGGCAGTATTATCAAATGCATAGGCCGTTCTGTTTAAACCGCCAAGTGTTTGATACGGATTGATACCGGTATTAGCGGTCTGTCCATAGCTTGCCCTAAGTTTGAGGGAATTAATAATTTTACTTTTCTCTAGGAAATTTTCATTGGAGATATTCCAGCCTACTGCCACTGAAGGAAAGTAACCCCATTTCTGTCCAGGAGCAAATCTTGAAGAACCATCGGTACGGCCTGTAAGGGTCAGCAGGTATTTTCCGTTATAAACATAGTTTACCCTCGCCATATAAGAAAGGATAGACCATTTTTCGTAAGAGCTGCCTATGCCGCTAATTATTGGGGCAGCGCCTACATTAGCATACTGCATACTTTCAATAGGCACCCCCTGAACAGAATTGCCTGTAGAATCCTGTTCGCGTGTCTGAACACTATATAAGCCGGTAACATTCAGGGAGTGTACTTTTTTGAATACTTTACTATAAGTGAGGATGTTTTCCAAGGTATATGAATTCACAAAATTTTCGCTGTTAGTAGCAGTAGGGTCTCCACCTTTACGGTCATTGGTATAGCGGCCTATAAACCTTCCACTTCTGTTCTGCACAAGATCGGGCCCGAAATTCAACCTGAATTTTAATCCGCGGGCAATTTCCACTTCCCCATATAAAGAAGTGAAGAGCCGGAATCTTTTGTTCTCGTCAACATTATTTCCTGGTACCAGTTCCGATAATGGATTGGTGCGCTGGCCATCTGTTGTTGGAAGAAAAATCAGCTTACCCAATGAATCATAGGGAACGCCCAGTGGATTTTCTGCCAATACATCATCGAATGGATTTAGGTTAAAGCCCTTTCTTAAGCTGCTTGTCCCTAAAATGGAAGCACCTACTTTTACTCTTTTGCCCAACTGCTGGTCAAGGTTAATTCTCAGGGTATAACGGGTGAACTCCTGGATGGGAATAATTCCTTTATTGTTGAAATATCCTATAGACATTCCATATTTAGTAGTCTCGTTTCCTCCATAAACACCAAGCTGATGACTATGCTGAATACCGTTTCCCTCTATCATATCCTGGTAATCTGTAGATCGCCCCAGTTTGATTGAAGCAAGTTCCACAGGTTCAAACAAGGCTCTATCAGATGAATCTTTATTGGAATCTTTATACTTTCCTGATGTTCTCCGTGACTCTCTTTTATATTCAGCGAACTCTTCACCATTAAATACTTCTACCCGGCCTAAAGGCTTTACCACACCAACGTATGCATCATAAGTAACAACCGGAGGACCATTTTTTCCCCGGCGCGTTGTGATTAGTATAACTCCGTTTGCCCCGCGTGAACCATAGATGGCTGTTGCAGATGCATCTTTTAAAACATCTATAGATTCGATGTCATTGGGATTAATGTCATTAATGCCGCCTGTCAACGGTATACCATCCACAACATATAAAGGGTCATTACCAGCAGAGAATGACCTGTTACCCCGAATGCGGATGGTTACATCCGATCCCGGCTGATTGCCGGTGGTAACAGCATCAAGTCCAGCTATTCTTCCCTGCAATGCCTGGGCAGGACTATTTACCGGCACTTCACTTAGGGCTTTGGAAGAAACAGAAGATATGGCACCTGTAATATCCCGCCGTTTCTGCTGGCCATAACCAACTACTATTACTTCATCAAGTTTTTTAGCCGCTTCCTGGAGCCCGATGTCAATCGTGCTTTTTGAGCCTACCTGTATTTCCTGAAGCGTATATCCAAGATAAGAAAATACCAGCGTGGCATTTTTGTTAGGAGCATTCAGGTGATAGTTGCCCTGCTCATCCGTTACCGTACCGGTATTGGTACCTTTAACAGTAACTGAGACACTACCAAGAGGGGTGTTATCCTTTGCGGAAATTACTTTTCCAGAAACAGTTTTTCCCTGGGCAAGCATTAAAAGGGGCGATAAAAAACAGAATAGCAACAGGGGCAGGAAATGCCCACGGAAGGAGTTGACAAGCATAGTCAGTTAATTTTTGTAGAAGTTTGAAAGCTAATATGCACAGCATTAAAGCTGCTATTACGCACTAAATTAACAAATTTTACACTGCCACCCGACAAAATTTTTTTTCATTTTTGTTGTTGGAAGTATTGATTTACTCAAGTGTAAACTTTTTTTTATCAAGACGACCTCCTCCTAATTGTTCTACATTGCAAATTGTATTTTCCAGATTCCGGTAGCTAGCTTAGCAAAATGAGACTGACGACTTTTAATGTTTTGCGATGTCCACTGAGGATCAGTAATTTTTTTTGTGATGCTGAATTTACTTGTTGAGTACACATTCTTTTTATCCTCAAAAACTTTATCGGCAGCTTCTTTATTATTTTTGCCTGCTTCCAATAATGTCAGATTACCAAGCATAAACGCATTACGCTCATACTCCTCTTCTGTAAATTCGGAATGCCAGGTTTCCGGATAACTCTCAGGTAAAATATGTTCAATTGTACCACTATCTGTTTCAAAGTCAAACATACTACCTCCGGCATCTTGTGATTCTAACTTATATAAGGTGTATCTCGCTAATTTTTTATCAGTAGAATTATTTGTATTAAACTGTTTTAAAGAAAAGTAATTTTTAAATTCTTCGTCGTCAACATACAAAGTCTTTATATCGTTAAGAATAGCAATTATGTTAGTGCTGGCTCCTTTATATAAATTAATAGCCGCTTTACTGTAAACCTTTTCCATTTCATTTGTTTGCATCTTGGAGATCACATTGTAACGATAAGATATGGTTACTATGGATTGCAGTAAACGCTTTAAACTAGCATTGTCTAGTTTCTCTAATGCAACCATTACTAATGGTTTCCATTGTATTACTTTGAAGGCCTTTAAAATATTTATGGCATTTCGGTTTTCCTTATCCGGACTCCATAACTCATCATCAGGATTACCTAAAGCAATATAGTTATAAGCATAATACTCCAGGTTATCAAGTAAGTTAAAAACATCCTGTCCTGTTCTTACAAAGTGTTTTACCTCTTTAAACAAATACTCTTTAGTTATTTGTTTTCGTGTGGCTATTAAGAAGTATCTCAAAAAATTAGGGAATTCCTTTAAACCAATAGCATCGATAATTTTTTTCCATTGTGTTTTAATTTGTTTTAAATCGGTTTCACTTTTAGCAACCTGTGAAAACAGATAATTTTTTAAAAGGTCGGTCGACGTTAGTTCTACACCTCTGGAGTTTAAGGTTTCAAAAACAGTATATGCATTTAGTTCGTCTTGCACTGTTATTTGAATAAACATCATTAATTCACCTGAAACATTATTTAGAAAAGATGCATAATCAGCACCGCTATTATTTTTAAATTGCTGAGATACTTTCTGTTTGAAATACAAGTAAGCTTCCCACATTAATCTTTCGGAGTCAGACAGTTTTATAATATTGATTGGATCTTTAAAGCCAATCAGCCGGTTTTGAAAAAAACCATCATTGTTTTCATTCAAAAATAATTTACTCGAATAACTTAAGGAAGCCGGGTCTTTTTGTCCAATGTACTGCCGCATCAAAATATCCACTCTCTCTTTATTTTCTGCTACTTCTATCCCCTTGTCTGCAAGATTTTGTATGGCATTAATTATTGCTAATGTTAAAATGGTTAATGTAGTAAAACGTTGTTGGCCATCAATGATTGAAAATTCTTTTCCTGTGGTACTTTGCAAAACAACTGATCCCATGTAGTGTGCATTCTTTGTTTCAGAAGCTAATTCAATATCATTCCATAAATCCTCCCAGTTATCCTGCTCCCAGGAATAATCTCTTTGAAACTGAGGAACACGATAGATTTTACCATTTCCTAAAATATCATTCAGGTTTACAGTTTTTGTATCCAGAAGATGCCCTGCTGCCATTGTATCAGTTTATTTCAAATTTACGCTGCTAAACACTACTTTGTCTATTATTAATTTTTGCCTTCATTAGTCAGCTATCAAGAGAGAACAACTGCAACAGTTTAGCAGAAACCCGATAGCAAAATGCGTCAGTTTATGGTTGCCCTAACACTAACAAAATAAATAGATATGTAAACGGATACTCTGATCAATGAACAATTAAAATATAACTAAAAAACTAAACAAGAAGGTGGGGCTCTTTTAGAATGGATGTTTTACTTGTTGGAATGATTTCGTAAATGATGGAATAATACTAACTCATACAAAATAGGAACGCTTGCTTTTCAACTACCATATTTCCGTAAAATCTATTGTTGCCTCACACCCTTCAAAAAGAAAGGTATACACAAAATCTTTTCCTTTTTGTTTTAGTACATATGCATTGTTTTCCAGCGAATATACTTCTGCTTCTTCCGCATCTGGTGACAAGATGAGATAATAAAATGCCCTGAGCTTCATATATGGAATACTTGGTATGACGGTCTTTTAAAAAAGTACCCGGAGACAGGATTTCAGCTACGAGAGCAGGTGGGAAGTCAAGATATTTTTTTGTTATGCTGCCACAAACAACCAGCATATCAGGTTGCAGGATGATATCATCTGCTACGCGATAGTCTAAAGGCTGGTAGGTAGTACAGTGCTTACATTTTTTTAACTGAAAATGAAATTCGGCGGCTAGACTGGTTGCAATCTGCTGATGCTTTGGAACGGGTAAAGGTCCCATGGCATGAGGAATACCTTCGATTAATTCCCATTGACCCTCCCATGTTTCCCATTCACAATAAGTGTAATGAGGTAATATTTTAACAGCCGGATTCATGCGTACCGCTTTCTCTCAAAAATACACTAATAATATCTTTTCACAAGCTCAATAGCTGCAATGAATTCCCCAAAGACATCCTCATATTATTTTGTCTTTAAGTTGTATAACGTAGCGCTTCTTGTAAATGTTCAACGTAAAAAAAATGTCGCTAATCTAATCTCTTACTAGTGTCGTGTCAAGCATATTTTGTCGTTTATTTTCTGCTATCAGCCGTCAGCTTTCAGCTGTCAGGAGAGAATGGATAAGCGTTTAGCTGATTCCTGATAGCTGACCGCTAATAGCATTATGCGACAATTTATCCTTGACACGACACTAGTTAGTTCCCATACTAATAAGCTTCATAACAAGAATATCCATGGGCTGAAAGCATTCAAGTAATCTTTTAAGTAATTACAAATTGGATGTTCGAAAACTGTAGGATTATATATAAATAAATATAGCTTGCTATCATTGTTATCACCATTAAATTATCTCTTCATTTAAAAAGGTCCGCCTGCATTTATTTTATCCGCATGTTTGGTATAACCCGGCATCTCTCCCCGCTTATTATTTTCAGATGTCTGCTTACCGCTATTCCGGTCGTACCAGTCTTGAGTTAAATGAGAAGGCTCCGTATCCCCTGTTTGATTTTGCCATCGGGTTAACACCATTCTTAACTTGTTTTTTACTACAGCATATTCAGGATAACTTACCAGGTTGTGGATTTGCAATGTGTCTTTTTTTACAGCAAACAACTCCTCCGCTTTCCTGGGTGAAAGGAAAATATCTTTTTGTGCAGGTGTTAATGCTCTATTTGCCTGAGCTTCTTTCAATGCTTTAAAGGAAGGACTATTTACAGCATCTAATGGCCCCTGATTAGCCAATTGCGGCCTGCGATTTATGATGTATAAATAGTCTTTGGTGCGAACAGCCCGCTCATACGCTTCATAGTCATGCCAATTGTGTTCGGTAAAAACATAAGAGTGGAAAGGAGCTTCCGGGGTTTTAAAAAGCTTTTTAAAACTTTTGCCCTGGATAGTTGATGAAGGGGGCGCGCCCGCCAGTTCCAGCAGTGTTGGTGCAATATCTATAGTGCTCACAAGGCTATGGCATTCGCTTCCTTTTTGTACTACTTCAGGCCATTTTATGATAAAAGGCGTTTTCACTCCCGCATCATTCAATCTTGTTTTGCTACCGGGAAACGGGCGGCCATTGTCCGAGATGAAAATGATGATGGTATTATTGGCAGCCCCTTGTTGTTTCAGTTCCTTTTCCAGTTCACCCGTATAATAATCAAGCCGTGTTATTTCATTGTAATACGCGGCCATATCTTCCCTGGTTTGTTTTTTTAAACCACATCATTTGTGTTTTATTAAGTAAACCGCTATCCCGCATCTGCAACATCCGCTTCATCATCGGAATACTAAGCCGGTATTTTATATCCTGGTACAATGGAATATCCGGCATATAGTTTCTCACATACTGGAATCTTCCGTCATGTACAGTTCGTACACGGTCGTATTCGGTATCCATGCGGTCTCTTGCTGCAAATACATACTCTCTTTTCTTTCCTGTAGCTTGGGCTCCTAAAAAAGCATGTCCCTGCATATATCTGGGAACGTTTATGCCGGCAAGCGACAATACAGTGGGCGCAAAATCAACGCCACTGATCATCTGGTCGTCTGCACTGCCTTTTTTATAACCACCAGGTAAGCGAATAATCAAAGGTATTCTAAGTCCGCGATCATAAATTTCCCGCTTTACAAACGGCAGGCAATCACCATGATCGGAGTAAAAGAAAATGATCGTTTCATCATACAACCCGTCTTCTTTTAACTGCTCAATAATTTTACCTACCTTATCATCCATGCGCTTTATATTAGAAAAATTGCGGGCGATGTCATGTCTTACCTCCGGCACATCAGGGTAATAAGGCGGAATAGTTACGTTGGCCGGATCAACTAACAACGGTTCGTTCTCACGCTGCCATAATTGCGATTCGTGTGTGATCATTAAATTAAAAACAGCAAAAAACGGCTGTCCTTTTTTGCGGGAACGCCAATGTGCTTTTGCACTGCTTTCATCCCATACCGTTACAGGCGCTTGAAACTGGTAATCTTCTTTTGCATTATTAGTGCAGAAATAACCTTCCCGCCGAAGGTATTCGGGAAAACATTTGACCTGGGGCGGCAATACAACAGAATACGAAGGCATAACTGCGCTGTTATCAACCTGAGCTGACGGGTTGTAATTGCGCATATTATCCGTACCAATAGATGTGGGATACATACCTGTAATGATAGCTGAACGGCTTGGCGCACAAACACCGGCTGCAGTAAATACATTTGTAAACCTGATACCTTGAGCAGCTAATGCATCAATATTTGATGTTTGAATAGTTTTTTCACCATAACAGCTCAAATGCGGTGACATATCCTCGCAGGTGATCCAAAGAATATTAGGCCGGTTGGTGTATTTTTTCACTTGCGCTTCACTATTCAAATAGCATAGCAAAAAAATAAACAAGCATAAAACCTTATACCTGGATCTTATTAATAGCATACGTTTATAATTCTCATTCTAATCTTGCGGCAGGCCGGCAATTGCTGCAAGGTGTTTTTGTAAGGTTATCACCAAGATCTTTACGATACTTATCACCCAGGGCCTGCAGGTCTTTTACAACGTCCTGGTGCTGCGATTGCACATCAATTGTTTCACCCGGATCGGAACTAAGATCATACAAAGCCATGGCTACCTTAACCTCAGGTGTGGGAGAAGGCCATCCATCACGTCCCGGTAAATTGTTTTTATAGGTACGTCCGAGATGCGGAAAAACCAATTTCCATCTTTCTTTCCGTACGGCCTCCAGGTCATTTGTTTTATAATAATAAGCCAACTCGTTTCTTGGGTTAGCATTCGCTTCCTGTAATAGTAAAGGCAGGATATTTATGCCGTCTATCTTATTGGAAGAAAGCGTTGCACCGATTATGTTAGCTATAGTAGGCAACAAATCGAGCGTTGATGCAATTTTATTACAAATCGTTCCGGCAGGGATCTTACCAGGCCACCGCATAATGCAGGGTTCACGCTGGCCACCTTCCCAGCTCGACCCTTTTCCTTCCCTTAAGCCACCGGTATTGCCGGCATGGTTGCCAAAGTTCAACCAGGGGCCATTATCACTGGTAAACACTACAAGGGTATTTTTATCCAACCCGTTTTCACGCAGGGTTTTCATAACCTCTCCTACCGACCAGTCAACTTCCATCATCACATCACCAAATAATCCGAGCTTACTTTTACTTTTAAATTTTGGAGAGGCGGCAATAGGAACATGAACCATAGAATGAGCCAGGTATAAAAAGAAAGGATTGTTTTTATTTTTTTTAATGAACGCAGTAGCCCTTTCTGTATAAATCCCTGTTAACTGACCCTGGTCTTCAAGCGTTTTTATATACCTGACGGGATTATCTCCTTCGAGCATAGGTAATACCGGATATCTTATCCTGTAATTAGATGTATCGGTAATGGGTTTGCCATCATAATCAACGGGCCACATATCATTTGAATAAGGAAGCCCGAGGTATTCCTCAAACCCATAATGCAAAGGCAGGTAAGGCGCTTTTGAGCCCAGATGCCATTTGCCAACCATGCTTGTATGATATCCTGTTTTTTTCAGCATAGACGCGATGGTTTCTTCTTTGGGGTTTAAAGCAATGGTTGCCCATGGCGCCAGCGCACCTGATATCCCCACCCTATTAGGATAACACCCGGTAAGAAGGGCAGCCCTTGACGCACTGCATACTGCCTGTGCAGCATAAAAATTAGTGAAACGCATACCTTCCGCGGCAAGCCGGTCAATATTCGGTGTCTCATACAGCGATCCGTTGTAACAGGCAGGATCTCCATACCCCATATCATCCATAAAAATGACAACGATATTAGGACGACTGATATCTTTCTTTTGTGCAGATAAAAATAAAAAAGAGTAAAGAAAAAAAATACAAAAAACTCCCCGTTTTAAAACTCCGGTACTAAAGAAGAAAAATTTATACATACAATCTTTTTTAAATTTAAGGATGCATCATATGCTTAACTGATCACCGGCGGAAAGCACGGTTGAATCATCGGGCGAAACAAAAGCTAACCAGTAACATAGCACTGGTATCATATCATCACAGTTTTTATTCCATCTTGTATTACCAATTAGGATTCTGTGTAAGGTTAGAATTTAAATTGGCTTCTTTTTGCGGTATCGGCCAAAGATAATGGCGCGACTTGTCGAATACCCTATTAAAAGCGGCAGACTGCACAGTGACCAGCTGCCCGTTATTAACGTATGTTATTCCGTAAACCGGTCCGTTCATAACATTCTCTGCAATCTTCCACCGTCGGATGTCGAACAGGCGCAAACCCTCAAAAGCAAGTTCCACTTTTCTTTCCTGCCTGACAATCTCTCTAAGTTCTGCCTGGGTGCGGTTTCCTGTTATAGACGGTAGTTTTACATCATCCCTTTTATTTCGTATTGCATTAATGGCATCATACACGGTCTGGTCAATCTGATTCAACTCAATTTTAGCCTCAGCATACGTTAGTAACACCTCGGCATAGCGAAGCAAAATAATATTGATACCGCAATTTGTGGGATTAGCATAATCTTCATTATTGATATACTTTTTTATATTAAAGCCGGTGGTAGAGGCAATATATGTGCTGCCGACAGCATCAGCCGTTCCGCTGTTAGGATTCGGTTTGAAAACCTGTCCGCCAGGCAATACATCGCCATCAAGGAACACAGAGAACCTTAAACGCGGATCGCGGCGTAGATACGGGTTATACGGATCAAATCCGCTGGTGGGATCATTGATGCTTTTACCGTCAATGGTCTGGTAGGCGTCCACCAAGGCTTTTGTAGGAACATAATTGCTATTGCTGTTTTTCTGACTGTAAGGGGCGATGTCAAAAAAAAGATTGTGAAAATAACTATCCTTGATAAATTGCTTGTCTAAAATAACTTCCTTATTATTTTCCGCTGCATAGGTGAATAATTTTTGATAGAACTCATATAAGCCGTATCCCAGTTTCATGACCTGATCAGCCGCTTCCGCAGCTAATTGATACCGCCCTGCAAACAGGTCTGCTCTTGCTTTCAGAGCAAGGGCAGCGCCTTTGGTTACCCTGCCTTTGTCTGCAGCACCATAGCTGGCCGGAAGCATCGGTGCAGCATCTGTTAGTTCCTTATCTATAAAATTATACACCTCTGCCAAAGGAGTACGGGATACCGTGCCGGCTTCAGCTATACTTAACGTTTTTGTGATCAATGGAACGTCGCCGTATAGCCCTGCAAGCTTGATATATTGATACGCCCTTAAAGTTTTTGCTTCGCCGGTAAGCTGGTTGATAAGCGTAGTATTCGTAGAAGGCACTTTGACTACATTCTCCAGGAAATAGTTTACCGCCTGGATACCTCTGTAGGCGGCCGTCCATTCATCATACACTTTTGCAGTGGCAATATCATAAGCTCCCAACTCAATATATGCCTGGGCATTGAACGGTTGATTGGTATGCGCAATATCGCTTAATGCATCCCGGGTAATGATGACGGTTCCATCAAGGTCGGTGTATAAGGCATTCACGGCAAGCTTGGCATCGTTTTCCGTTTTCCAGAATACATTTGTAGACAGCCTGTCATTTGGAAAAGTATCCAACAAATCTTTTTTGCATGATGACAGCAGTAATGAACCGATAATTATTATATAAACAGGTAAGAATTTCATTGGCATGTTTTTATGTTATCGAAAACATTAAAATTGAACGTTTACTCCAAAAGTGTATAATGATGTTTGGGGATAATAAACAGCCCTTCCTGATTCAACTTCCGGATCAAGGTTCCACTCATTTAATTTGGAGAAGGTTAGAATGTTTGTAGCGGAAAGGTATATACTTGCCCTGCTCATGTATGCTTTTCTAATCAATTTTTCAGGAATGTTATAGCTTAGCTGTATATTTTTTAACCGCAGGTATGATCCATCATATACCAAACGATCAGAAGTGGCAACATTTCGAAGGTCGAATTTTACCGGCCTGGGAAAACGGGCATTTGGGTTGTCGGGAGTCCAGTAATTGTTAGCGTATAATTGATGAGTAAAACCTTCCTGGTTACCCATCTCCGACAGTGCGCCGGATAGCCTTGCATCAACCTTCGCGGCCCCTTGCAGCAGCAGGTTCAATTCAAAATTCTTGTAACTTAAATCTGTATTCAGCCCAAAAGTATATTTAGGAAAAGACACCCCTATATTCGTCATATCATTGGCATCGATCTTTCCATCCTTGTTCAGGTCTACATACTTTACATCTCCGGGTTTGGAATTAGCTGCATAAGTTGGGTATTTACTTATCTCATCCTGTGTTTGAAAAAGACCGTCTGTTGTATAGCCCCATAAAGTATTCACCGGCAATCCTGCCTTGATAATATAACGGGGATCAATATCTGATCCGGTAATGTAAGGGCCGGTGCCTTTTAAGTCAACAACTTTATTATCGTTAATGGTAAAGTTTGCGCCAATTTTATATTGAAATTCACGCTGACTGGGATTTCCCCGGTAATTCAAAGAAAACTCATAACCTTTATTTTCAACCGAACCCGCGTTTTGAGGTGGCGCTATTAAACCAACCGTTGATGGAATACCAAGGTTTAACAGGATGTCAGAAGTAAGCTTACGGTAATAATCAAATGTTACACTCAACCGGTTCTTTAATAAAACAGCATCCAGACCGAAATCAGTTTGTGTGGTAGTTTCCCAGCCTAAATCGGTGTTGGCAAAAGTTGTTTGCCGGTAACCCTGTACAGGCAATCCGCCAAACGTATAGGTAGTTAAGCTAAGAGCAGCATAATAGCTGTATAAATCAACCGACTGGTTGCCCGTTCTGCCCCAGGAGCCTCGTAATTTCAAATCATTGATAACATTATGAAAGTTCTTCCAGAAATCTTCTTCCGATATTCTCCAGCCAGCGGAAAAAGAAGGAAAAAAGCTATAACGCTTATTACCCGTGAATTTTGATGAGCCGTCATACCTTCCATTGGCTTCAAAGAGGTACTTTCCTGCGTAAGCATAATTCAGCCTGCCGAAATAAGAACGTAAGCCGAATCCGGCATCATTGCCTGAATTATTTTTTGTGCCGTCATTTGTTCCCTGGCCAACCGATTGAACATCATTATTATAAAATCTTTCTCTGTAAGCCGTTAAGTATGTTTGCGTATTGTCAATTTGCGAATATCCGGCCAGCAGCTTTACCTCATGCTTTTCGAGGCTTCTTTCATATGTCAACAGGTTATTTAGCGTGTACTCGCGCAGGTTATCCCTCACTTCCGTTAAGCTGTTATTAGCAATGACTTTAGTAATGTTTGTATTCTTATCCAGATTGGTATATGCATTGGTAAAGTTCTTCTGTTGCGTATAGGTTACTCTTGCAGCAAACTGAGTTGATAATTTTAACCCTTTTATAATTTCCCATTCACCTTTTACATTTCCAATAAAATAATCACTGTATTGTTTTAATGTTCCGCCTATTTCCGCATACATCAGCGGATTATGGCCCTGAGCGCTTAGCCCGTAAGTTCCATCGGCATACTTAGGAACAGCCCATAGGGAACCATGAAAAAATCTGTCAAACGGGTTTACCGAAGGAGCTAATGAAAAGTTATAACGATAATTGACATTTGCGCTGAACTTGATTTTAGTGGAAGCAATGAAATCGGTATTTAAATTTATCTCACGAATCTTATTATCAAAGTTGGTTACTATACCATCCTGGTCCATATACCTCAAACTCAAACGGGCTTTAAGCCTGTCATTACCACCGGAAACAGCCAGACTATGATTCTGTTGAGGGGCCGGATGCAGTACGGTTTTAAACCATGTATTGGGCAGGGGATATTTTTCCCTGTCAGTGGCATTTATCCAGGTTTGTATGGATTGCTCGGTGAATCTGGCAGGAAGCGCTGCGCCTGCATTGGTATAAGCAACTACCTGCTCTTTCATATAAGAAGCCAGGTCCATCATCTCAGGCATATTAACCGATTGTTGGATAGCGTAATATCCGTTGTAGGTAACTGCTGTTTTTCCTGATTTTGCTCTTTTTGTGGTAATTAATATAACGCCGTTTGTTGCCCTTGAACCATAAATGGCGGTTGATGAAGCATCTTTAAGAACTGAAATACTTTCTATATCATCCGGATTAATATCCGTTAAACGTTGTTCGATACCATCTACTATAACCAGCGCATCATTCTTTCCAAGTCCATAACCGCTTGTGCTGGTATTATTAATATTGAATGTAGTTATTCCACGCACACGAATAGTAGCATTGGACCTGCCTGGAGCCCCGCCCCTGTCTAACACAGTAACGCCTGCAGCCAGGCCCTGCAGCGATTGTTGAACATTTGATACCGGACGGCGTGTTAAATCACTTCCACCAATTTGAACAACCGAATTGGTAAGGCTCGTTTTTTTCTGTGTTCCATACCCAACTACTACCACATCATTCAAATTAGCGATATCACTTTGCAATACAACATTCATTAGGGTATTGCTTCCGTTAAACTTATTTCTTATGGTTTTATATCCAACTGCTGAAAATTCAAGCGTTTGACCAGCGTCTGCATTAATAGAAAACGCGCCTGTTTCATCAGTGCTTGTTCCTTTTTGTGACCCTACTATAATAATGGATACGTTTTTTACCAGTTGCCCATTTTCATCGGTTACCTTGCCTGTTATGCTTGCAAAAATACTTTTATACTTCACAAGGGGTAAATTAGTGAATTTTTATCATCAAAGAATTGGAATTTCAGGGTAAGTAATTTTGATAGTTGTAGTTTGTAGTTTTGATTAATCCCTTCAAAGAAATTTTGGATTCCTT
>JAABUN010002231.1_pt1 | contig 35675 bp, 25 predicted proteins | sample 5559311 | NCBI WGS metagenome assembly JAABUN01 (sample SAMN10711877, study PRJNA513370) | rock metagenome | isolation source: Antarctica rocks | place: Antarctica: Victoria Land, Siegfried Peak sud | reverse complement strand
AGAATGGAAGTATCATTTTCAACTGATAGGTCTTGTTGACAAAATTTGACCTATCTTTTTCTACCATCATTCGGTCAAGTCTATACGTGATAAGGTTTTTGGAGTGCTTGTCACCCCCTCAGGTAAAATACTCAATCTAAAAATCAAGTTTTGCAAGAGGGGGTAAGATAATTCTGTTTGAGATTATTAGTCGGGTAAAAGTCCTTTTTGAGCTAACCATTCTCGGTTAAATAAACGCGATTGGTAGCGAGTACCGCTATCGCACAAAATAGTAACAATTGTATGTCCTGACCCTAATTGTTTTGCCAACTGCACGGCGGCGGCGACATTAATGCCTGTAGAACCGCCCAGAAATAGCCCTTCTTCTTGAAGCAATCGGTAAACTACCCGGACGGCTTCAAGATCCTCAATTTGAATCGCATCATCAATAGGTGCATTAATTAAATTAACAGTGACGCGACTATTGCCAATACCTTCAGTAATCGAGCTACCTTCGGCGTGGGGTTTGCCTGTTTTAACGTAACTATAAAGCCCGCTACCCATAGGATCTGCTAAGACGGTTTTGATTGCTGGATTTTTTTCTTTTAAGTACATTGAAACCCCCGCTAGCGTCCCGCCTGTTCCCGTTGCCGTTACCCAAACATCGACTTTACCGTCGGTTTGTTCCCAAATTTCTTTACCCGTAGTTTCGTAGTGCGATCGCCTATTTGCCAAATTATCAAATTGATTTGCCCAAATAGCGTTTTCCATTTCTGAGGCAATTCTCCCTGAAAGCCGCACGTAGTTATTTGGATCTTTGTAAGGTACGGCAGGGACGGTGCGAACTTCTGCACCTAAAGTTTTTAAAGCCTCAATCTTTTCTTGAGACTGAGTATCGGGAATCACAATTAGGCATTTATAGCCTTTGGCGTTGCAGATATGAGCAAGTCCAATTCCTGTATTTCCGGCGGTTCCTTCTACTACCGTACCACCGGGCTTAAGCAAGCCTTCTTCCTCCGCATCTAAAATCATATACAGGGCGGCGCGATCTTTTACCGAACCGCCAGGGTTGAGAAATTCAGCTTTTCCCAGAATTTCGCAGCCTGTCTCCTGGCTGAAACGATTTAGACGAATTAGTGGCGTATTGCCTACAGTGTCTATGAATCCATTTTTGATATCCATGCCAACATTACCTAATATCCCTATAAAGATTTTGGCTTAGATTGGCGATCGCATTTTCTACCATTAGGAATTAGTTTCGCCCTTGAACGGGAATATCTTGGCATTAGTGGAGTTATTTTCAACTTGGCTAAAAGTGCGATCGCCCTATTTCTAAAGTCTGTTGTAAACTATAAATAACCCCAAAAGTTGCAGGTTTCATGCTCAAACGTTCTAAATTCGAGACACCCCAAACCGAAGTTATTCAACGAGCCGAGGAGCTAATTAGTGCCGCCTCAAATCGCTATCGGATCACTGTTCAAGTAGCTAATCGCGCTAAACGCCGTCGTTACGAAGACTTTGATACTATGGACGATCCTATGATGAAACCAGTATTAAGGGCAATTATTGAAATGTCCGACGAACTCAATCAGCCAGAAATTATTGGCGAATCTTGAAGATACGTTTAGGGGTAGAAAATTGTGAATAGGCAAAAAAAATCGCCTTTATCGCTATTTATTCTTGCCTGCACAACAGGCTTAATAGTGTTAGGCACGTCGCTAAATATTACCCCCAGCTTTTTAGCTGCACCGAGTTTTGCTCAAAGTGCCAGACCTCAAGAGTTTGGGATGCAAGTTTATCAAAGGTTGCCAAATCTACCTTTAGAAAATAAGTATGTCAGCAAAGAGACGAAAAAAGTAGCTGAAGATAATACTTTAGTTACTCGCTTGTTGCAATATCACCTATATCTTAAAGGACGCGCCCCCGGCTATAGACTTGATTGGAAACTAACTTTAGCTGACTATTTAGGCGCTAACGAGCTAATAGACGAAGTTGCGTATCCGGGAAACGTTACTTTGTTGAAAAATCCCCTAGAAGGCGATCGCGCGGTAATTACCCGCCTTAACCGCAAACAGCGCAATGAATTAGTGCAAGTTATAGTTAGCTTATTTAATCAAAACACACGGGCTGCTACTAGCCCCTCTGGTAGGGCAAATCCTCAGATTCTCGTCCCCACGTCAACACCGCTTCCGCCCCGCCCTGGCGACGCACAGAGGTTAAAATAAAAATGACCTATCCCCAGCCTCCTTGGACATTAAAAGGCGATGCTTTTGTCACTTTGCAGTTATTAGACATGGCGCGAGTACGCCCCCTAATTCCTGCGGAGTTAAATATTGTTTCCGTCCTACCTGGTAAAACTATTGGTGGGGTTTATTTATCTAAGTACAGTTCTGGTTCTGTATTAGAATACAGCGAACTAATTATTGTTGCTGGCTTTTTGAGCTATAAAGGTAAATTTGGTGGCTGGGTTTCGCATATTTATGTAGATAATCCTGACTCGGTGGCTGGTGGGCGAGAAGTTTGGGGCTTACCTAAAGAATTAGCCCAATTTAGTTGGGAAGCAAGTAGCGTCACTGTAAGTCAAGCCAATAATTTGTTGTGTAAATTCAACTACCAGCGTCAAAGCTTTGGTTTACCTCTAAAACTTGGTGCTGCGGCTTTTAGTTGTAAAGAGAGTAATTTGTTAATATTTCCTGCCTTTGTTGAATCAAATTTTGGTTTAGTTAGTTCTAACTTAGAGATCCCAACTACTAGCCCTTTTGCAGAATTAAATATTGGTCAACCGATATTAACAGTTCATAGCGATCGCCTAAATTTGGTAGTAGATGCTCCTACTGTAGTCGGACAAACAAGACTTTAGACTGTATAGATAAATAATCTAAAAATTGCGATCGCGTTAATTGTGACAGCCTACGCTATAATCTTTGACTTAACGCTGCAAACACTTAAGTTAAGTTAAGTTAATCTTAATTACTGAGTTCACCGCACTCAAAACAGCATTCTTAATGGAAGCCTAATTTCTGTGCCTCAACCGCCATCTCAACAACCTACTGACCTTAACAATGTGCCTACAGAGATAAACCCAGTTTTGGCATTAAAAGAATTGGTGGCGCGTCTGCATCGAGAACAACATAAAATCCAAGACTTACTAAGCTCTTTAGGTTTTGCGCTGCGAAGCTTCAACAATCTCAATCAGTTTTTAGAATTAATTCCGCTGATGGCAACGCGGGTAACTGATGCAGAGGTGGGCGCATTAATATTATATAAACCCAACGGTCAAGTAAAGTTAGAACAATTACATTGCCAAGATAGTAATCAGCAAAAAATAATTCGTAAAGCCTTAGAAACAGCTATTAATGGAGTTACAGCCTCTTTGACTTCTGCCCAATTAGTACCAGCCACCGCCACTATAGATGCTCAAGTTAGCAACCAATTGGGGGGAGATAGGCAGTTGTTTGGTACGAGTATTTTAGTCAAACAGGCAGAAAGAGGTAGATTGTATGTTTTTAGCAATAATCCCCAATACAATTGGACGGAAGAGCGACAAAAGCTGGTGCGCCTAATAGCCGACCAAACCGCCGTAGCTATCGAAAATGGCGAACTTACTATAGAATTACGCAAAAAAGAACGTTTAGACCGAGAATTAGAAATTGGGGCAGAAATTCAATTACAATTACTACCTCGTCAATGTCCAACTATTCCTGGTGTATCTTTAGCTGCTTTTTGTCAACCAGCTAATCGCGTAGGTGGAGACTATTATGATTTTATTCCTACTAACCACGACGGACAAAAAAAATTAGTTCCTCAATCTGATCGCTGGGCTTTGGTAATTGGCGATGTGATGGGTAAAGGAGTTCCAGCAGGACTAATTATGACTATGACACGGGGAATGCTGAGAGGAGAAGTGCTAAATGGTCATTCTCCAGCCCGAATTTTGCAACACTTAAATCGGGTAATGTATGCAGATTTAGAAAATTCTCATCGCTTTGTGACGCTGTTTTGCTCAGAGTACGATCCCGATACGCAGATTTTGACCTATAGTAACGCCGCTCATAATCCACCGTTATTGTGGCACGCTGCAACCAAAACTATCAAGCGTCTTGATACGTTGGGAATGTTAATCGGGCTTGATGCTCATAATCAGTATGAAAATGCTCAAGTTCAATTACGCAGTGGAGATACAATTATTTATTACACCGATGGGTTTACCGATGCAGCTAGTCAAAATGGCGATCGCTTTGATGAAGAAAACCTAATCAGGGCTTTTGGGTGGGCTTGCAGACATTCTTTACCACCCCAATCAATTCTAGAATATCTGTTTGACAAAGTTCGCCAATTTATCGGTACTGATAGTCAAAATACTGACGACATGACTTTAGTTGTTATGCAAATTCACTGAGAAGATATGATTAACCAAGTAGCACCAGAATCAATAATTTATCCAGGACAGTTTGGCGATTTTACTATCGATAAAAGCGATCGCACCAGTGTAATTATCTATCGTACAGGTTTGGGTATTGCTGCCCTTAGTTTTGCCCTAGGAAGTGCAATCACTCTTTTACAACCTAATAATTTGTCCTTACTACAGCCTTTGTTTTTCTGCTTTAGCTTGGGTTTAGGCGTTAGTTTGCTAACAATACACATTTATCTTGCGGTACTGCACCGAGTATTACAAATCTTTTGGGCGATCGGGACAACGAGTGCAGTTTTTTGGACAATTTCTAGTCACGCACCTTTGGCTACAACTCTTTATCATCAACCATTGGCTTTATTCGGAGTTGGGTTTACTTTTGCAGCTTTGACGGGTATCTACTTCAAGGAAGCCTTTTGTTTTTATCGGTTAGAAACAAAATTTCTTACGCCTTTAGTTCCAGTTTTGTTGTTAGGACATCTGTTAAATCTTATACCTGTTGCTGGAGAAAAATTAATGCTGGCTACCTGGGCTGTTTTATTTTGTGTATTTGCCCTTCGTAAAGCCGTACAACCAATTCCCCCAGACATTGGCGACAAATCAGTATTTACCTACTTACACGAGCGTAGGGTTTAAAAAAGTACCTCTAACTTGCCCTAAAGTCAGCAAAGGTCTAGCTGCATAGAGCCAATCATGCTAAGGTGTTTAACTACTAATACCCTAAGCAAAAATTCAACCAGCGCCTATGGTGTATGTCAAGCGCCTGGAACTCTCGCATTTTAAATCCTTTGGCGGTACAACGACAGTTCCATTATTGCCAGGTTTTACAGTGGTTTCTGGCCCCAATGGTTCGGGTAAATCTAATATTCTTGATGCTTTATTATTTGCCCTTGGTCTTGCTAGTTCTAAAGGGATGAGAGCCGAGCGCTTACCCGATCTAGTTAACCACAATCAAGGCAATCGCGGTAAAGCAGAAGCTAGTGTTACTGTTACCTTTGATATCAGCGACGAGCAGCAAAATACTTCTACCGAATGGAGCGTTACGCGCCGCCTCCGCGTCACTAAGCAAGATACTTATACTTCAAACTATTACATCAATGACGAAGCTTGTACTTTAACTCAGTTACACGCTCAGTTATCGCAATTGCGGATTTATCCTGAAGGCTACAATGTAGTGCTGCAAGGCGACGTGACTAGCATTATTTCTATGAATGCTAAAGAGCGGAGAGAAATTATTGACGAACTAGCAGGGGTTGCTAACTTCGATCGCAAAATTATTCAAGCCAAAGATACTTTGGAAGAAGTACGCGATCGCATTGAACGCTGTCAAATCATTGAGAAAGAATTAATTATTCAACGCGATCGCTTGTCGTCCGACAGGCTCAAAGCTGAGAAATACCAAAGGCTCCGCGCTGACTTCGCTCAAAAGCAACAATGGGAAACGGTGCTACAGTGGCGACATCTCCAAGCTCAACAACAGCAAATTGTAGAGCAACTACAACAAGGCGATCGCATTATCGCCGAATTAACTACTCAGCTTGCCGATAGTCAACTACAAATTAGAACTTCTACAACCCAACTTGACTTACTCAACCAGCGCGTCAAAGCCTTGGGAGAAGCCGAACTTTTACACTTGCAGTCTACCTTAGCTACCTACGGAGCCGAGCAAAAACAACTCCACTTACGCAGACAGGAGTTAGAACACGCCGCAAACAATATCACAGTCAGAATATCCCGAAAAAATGAAGAAGTCAAGTCAAATCAGCATCTTTTTAGCCAAATTATTAAAGAACAAGAAGTATTAGAAACCCAAACTATTGCCGCCTTACGTTTAGCACAAGTAGAGGCAAAAATTGCTTTAGAACAAAGCCGAGAATCAGCGAATGCGATCGCCTATGCTGGTGATGAGTTGGTACAGCAACAAACCGCTCTAAGCCGTCAGATTGAGGCTTTACTGAAAACTATCGAACCCCAACGTACAGAACAAGCGAAGTTAAACGAGCGTCACAATCAGTTAAATAAACAAGTTAGCGACCAAACTCAATTAATTTCTACCCTAGAGCCGCAAATAGCCCATAAAAAAGACCAGCTTAGTAATTTAGAGGCAGAATTGCTAACATTTACTGGGGAAGCTGAATTATTATTAAAAACCTTAGCAGCAGGAGAACAAGAATTACAGATTCAGCAGCAAACACAAAATAGATTGATCTTAGAACAAAGAGAAAAACAACGTAATTTAGACCAATTAGAAGCACAAGTTCAAGCCGTTCAAGCCGTTCAAGGAACTTTCGCCACTAAAGTTATTTTACAATCGGGTTTAAGTGGTATTTGTGGATTAGTTGCCCAATTAGGAAAGGTTGCACCCCGCTATCAATTAGCCTTAGAAACCGCCGCCGGAGGAAGGTTAGGACAGTTGGTAGTAGAAGATGACTTAGTAGCGGCGGCAGCTATTGAGTTGTTGAAGCAAAAAAAAGCTGGGAGAATCACATTTTTACCTTTAAATAAGATTCAATCCGGGCGGTTTTCGCCTACGGTAGCCTTGGGCTATGCGAATGGGTTTGTAGATTACGCGATAAATTTGCTGGAATGCGAAGGCAAATATCAAAACATCTTTGCCTATGTGTTTGGTAATACGGTAGTATTTGCCACCTTAGAAGCAGCGCGGGGTTATTTGGGACAGCATCGGATTGTGACGTTAGACGGGGAATTATTAGAAACTAGCGGCGCAATGACTGGGGGAATGAGTAACCAGCGTTCGAGCTTGCATTTTGGGAGAGGAGAGGCAACGGAATCATCGGAAATTACCCAGTTAAAAAATCGCCTGCAAGATATTACGCAAATATTAGAGCGTTGTACTCAAGTAATCAACATACTTCTAGCCAAAACTAAGCAGCAAAGTCAAGAAATAACAGAAATGCGCCAACAAAGGCGAGAAAAGCAGCTTAAGTGCGAACAACTTAGCAAAGAGATGACTAACTTAAGCCAGCAACTAGCGCAAACGGCAGTTCAAAATGCCCAAACTACCGAACAATTAGTTAAGGCTCAAGCTCGGTTGCAAGTTTTAGAGCAAGAACTGCCCCAGCAAGAAGCTACACTGCAACAACAAAAACTAGCATTAACCGAATTAGAGAACTCGCAAACAAATAGTCTTTGGCAGGAAATTCAAGCAGTAATTAAGACCAAAGAGCAACAATTGCAAGCAAAAGAACAGGTATTAAGACAAGCAGAAGGAAAAATTAAAGACATCGAAGTGCAAAAATCGCGTCTGCAAGAATCCATCGCCGCCAGTATTGCTAGCAAAGAAGAATATCAGCAGCAAGAAATACTGGCGACTGCTCAAATTGCCGAAATTGAGCGTCAACTATTAGCGACTTCTACCCAAATCACCCAAATTAGGACATCTTTAAGTCAAGTAAGCCAACAATTGACCGCCGAAAAAACAGAGCGCGATCGCACAGAACAACAATTGCGCGCCCAACATTTAGCCCATAGTCAACTAGAATGGCAACAACAAAAACAGCAAGAAACCCAAATAACAAAGCAGCAACAACTATTAGAACTAAAAGCAAAGTTACAACAAGCCGACTTACCCCAACCATTACCGCAAGTACCAATAGAGATAGATTTAGAACAACTACAAAAAGAATTGAAACTAACTGCCAAACGTTTAGAAGCAATGGAGCCTGTAAATATGCTGGCGTTAGAAGAATACGATCGCACCAACACGCGCTTAGAAGAACTTACGCAAAAATTAGAGACACTATCCGCCGAACGTACAGAATTATTATTACGAATAGAGAATTTTACAACCTTGCGTCAAAGAGCCTTTAAAGAAGCCTTTGATGCTGTAAACGAGAACTTTCAAAGCATTTTTGCGATTCTTTCCGAAGGCGACGGCTACTTGCAACTAGATAATATCGAAGAACCCTTTAATAGCGGCTTAAACTTAGTAGCTCACCCTAAAGGCAAACCAGTACAACGCCTAGCTTCCATGTCTGGGGGAGAAAAATCACTTACAGCTTTGAGCTTTATTTTTGCCTTACAACGTTACCGTCCATCGCCCTTTTATGCCTTTGATGAAGTCGATATGTTTTTAGATGGGGCAAATGTAGAAAGATTAGCTAAAATGATTAAACAACAAGCGAATCTAGCGCAATTTATAGTCGTCAGTTTGCGCCGACCAATGATAGAATCAGCCGAACGTACTATAGGCGTGACTCAAGCACGAGGGGCGTATACTCAAGTGTTGGGAATCAAGTTGTAATAGCCGAACATCTCAACAGATGAGAATTTGCTATTAATAGGATTGAAATAACCGGATTTCGAGATCAGGACTCGGCAAGCGCAATGACCTCCGAACAAATTATCAGACGTTCCGACATCTTAAACACCAAAGTGATTACCGACGACAACGCCAAGCAATTAGGCTTAGTAAGTCAACTGTGGGTAGATATCGACCAACGCGAGGTTGTAGCTCTAAGCTTACGAGACAACCTAATCGCTTTTTCCGGTGTACCAAGATATATGTATTTAAGTAGCATCCGCAAAATCGGCGATGTGCTGCTAGTAGACAACGAAGATGTAATTGAAGACATTGACGTTGAAATTTATAGCAACCTCATCAACTACGAAGTAATTACTGAAACTGGCGAAATGCTAGGGAGAGTCCGCAGTTTTATATTTAACCCAGAAAGTGGTAAAATAACTTCCCTCATTATCGCGTCATTAGGTATTCCCCAAATTCCCGAACAAGTATTAAGCACCTACGAATTGCCGATTGATGAAATTATCAGTAGCGGCGCAAATAGGCTGATTGTAGTCGAGGGAGCCGAAGAAAGGCTAAATCAGTTAACAGTAGGATTATTAGAGCGTCTAGGCATCGGTAAAGCCCCTTGGGAAAGGGAGGAAGAAGAGGCTTACTACACACCCACGACAACTAAAGCCGAAAACCAGTTAGGTACAGGAGTACCCCTGCAAGCGCCAAAACAACAAGTGCGTACCAATCGTCCTATCGTAGTAGAAAAAGCCTGGGATGAAGACGATTACGAGTACGAATTAGAGGAACGTCAGCCACCGCAACAATTGCGCCAGCGTCAGTACGAGTCGATTCAATACGAAGAAGACTTAGAAGAAGATAACTGGAGTGAAGCCACAGCCAAAGACGCCTACGAACCCAAAAAGTATATTGAGACGGCATCTAACCCTAATTATTACGATGACGAATTGATAGCCGATGCTTGGGATGATGAGCCAAAACCTATTAATATACCTAAGAAAACTAAAGCCCCAGAATACGAGGAAGAAGAAGGGGGTTATTAAAAATCGACCTTTTATTTTAGTTAAGTTGATTCAAAAAATTAACCAGCGCTAGTAACCCTAGGCTGGTTTTTTATTTAACATCACACATTTAGGGCAACATGGCGCGGATTGTGTCTATTAACAAGTTTAGGTCTAAAGGTTTGCTCATATAAGCATTAGCCCCCGCCGCCAGAACGCGATCGCGATCGCCCATCATTGCCATAGCCGTAACAGCAATTACCGGAATTTGTTTCCAATCAGGACTAGCTTTGAGCTTGCGGACAATTTCAAATCCGTCTACTTTTGGTAACTGAATATCCAGCAAAATCAAATCTGGTCTTAGGGATGCTACCTTAGCTTGCATTGCCTCCATCATCAAGCCACCATCAGAAATTAGGTGTACAACATAACCTTCTAGTTCCAAGATTTCGGTAATTAACTCTTGGTTATAGGGTTGATCTTCTACTACCCAAATTCGTTTATTATGCTTAGTAGTTTCTAGTTCCTTTTCTCTGACAACTAGCGGCGCAGTTAGAGGGTTAGCTGCCAATTCTGTACGCATTTCGGTTAGGGGCAGCCAAACAGCAAAGGTACTGCCTTGATGTTCAACCGATTGCAGAGAAACTGTACCGCCGTGTAATTCTGCCAGCCGTTTTGTTAGCGCTAATCCTAATCCCGTGCCTTCATGCTGTCGCGTTAATGAAGCATCTACTTGTTGAAACGGCCGAAATAATAAATTCCACTTGTCTTGAGCAATGCCAATACCTGTATCTTGAACTTCAAGACATAGGTAAGGAGTGCTGAGATTAATAGGGCTGCGATCTGGTCGATATTGCTCTTGTAATTGACTGCCATAAGCTAACCTACAAGCAAATTTAATTTGTCCGCCTTCAGGGGTGAACTTAACAGCATTGGAAAGCAGATTAATTATCATTTGACGAACGCGGCGCTCGTCTAAATTTACTTGTCCTAAACGCGGGTCAACTTCTTGAGATAGTAACAAACGTTTTTTGTCAGCGCGATGTTGAACCATCTCCACACATTGGACGCATAGATCGGCGATCGCAATTGGTTGTAAATCTAATTCATCTTTACCAGATTCAATTTTGGCAAGGTCGAGAATATTATTGATTAACCCCAACAAATGCTGACCGCTTTCAGCAATTATTTGCGTATATTTAACCTGACGCGGGTTTAAAGCCCCAGCAACTTGTCTTTGCAACAAATCAGCAAAACCTAAAACGCTGTTGAGCGGCGTTCGCAGTTCGTGAGACATGGAAGTAAGAAATTCTGATTTTAGTTGAGAAGCCTGCTCTAGGTCTTGATTAATTTGAGATAAGCGAATCTGGTCTTGCGCCCGTTCGATGGCTACCCCCATGACCCGACAAGCCGCTGAGAGCATATTTTGTTGGGGCGTATCCTGCAACTTCTGCGAATTGCGAGACTCTAAAGTTAATACGCCGATAATATTGCCATTAGCCGCAGGAATTGGAAAAATACCCAAGTCGCCAATGCCGGGATGTCTAAAAGCGGGGACAGCACTAGGGTGATTTTTGTAGTCATCAATAAATAAAGGGTTTCCTGTGGTCACTACTTGCCACAGCAGACCTTGACCGTAGGGAATGCCTGTATTTAGCAATGTTTCCATTTCTCCTACCGCAACTTTGCCGTAAATGGCAATAAATTTAGCGCCTACTTCACTTGTCAGCATATGAGCCATCGCGTCAAACCCGTCTCCAGTGATTACCTTAATATCACCAAAGGCAGCATCCATAGCTTGCACCAGATAACTCAGGGCAAATTCCCCAATTTCCCGCAATTCGCTTGCAGGCTGTAGTCTTTCCATCAATCCTAGGACAAAGGTTTGCTGCTTTACTACTTGAAGGCTTAGATTTGCTGGCAATAATTGATGCTCTGTAACATCGTTAAAGGTAAATATATATCCCTGCTCGGAAGTGAGGCTAATATAGATATCTAAGCAGAAACCATTAGTTTGTTTAATATAGTGCGACTGCTCAGTTTGGGTGGATTCCACCGCCGCAATTAATTGTAAATATTGAGCTTGAGACCAATAGCCAAGGCTGACGATTTCGGCAAAAAATGAGCGCAAATCTGGCTTTAGTTTAAGCCAATCTTTAGATAAACCCAATAAAGCAGGAAGTTTTTGATTAAATAGAATCAGGTGCTGAGACTCATCAAATAGAGCGATCGCACTTTCTATAGGCTTCAATTGTTGAGTGTCTTTCATCTACTGCGATCGCATCCCTGGCAAAAAATCTGCTTACCCATAGTGATTTAGGCATCAGAAGCATTTATTGCCAGTCTTACATATTTTTTTTGAGGTCGGTTATAGCTTAAGTAGCAAAGATTTATAAGTTATGATGACGATTTTTAGAGCAATCTAACATTACAGAGCGATCGCCAATTGTTTAGTTTCGCATAATTGTTCGCTGCAACCGATAACGCAGTTGCGTCCGGCAACTTTGGCGTTCAACAAGCAATTGTCGGCGCGAGTTAGCAAAGTAATCCCTCCCCGGTCATCTAAGCTTTGCAAGCAAGCCGCACCAATACTAATAGTCACAGTCAAGCTGAGGGCGGAGTCTAAAGTAAAAATTTGCTCCCCAACCTGGCGACGCAAACGTTCGGCAATAAATAGCCCTTGTTGACAATCAGTATTATTTAAAATAATTACAAATTCTTCACCGCCGTAGCGAAATAGCAAGTCTTGGGATCGTAAGTTGTGTTTTAAGCGATAACTAAGCAATTGTAAAACGCGATCGCCTACCAAATGTCCGTAGGTGTCATTAATTGTTTTAAAACAGTCTACATCTAGCATCAGCAAGCTTAAAGGTTTTTTGTGAGAACGACTTGCTAAAATTTGGGCTGGTAAATCTCTTTCCATAGCTCGACGATTGCTTAATTGGGTCAAAGGATCGGCGATCGCCAGTGCCGATAAAGTATTATTTTTATCGATTAATTCTTGGTATTTTTGGCGATTGTGTCGTCCTACTTGAATATGGGCTAATATCAAGCGGTTAGTTGCTTTAAGTTGAGTTTCGTTGCCATCTAACCAACAAAAGTCTACGTAAGCATCAGCAACATTTTCTATAATCGCGGCAGTTCTCTCTACGTCACAATTACAGCTATGGCGATCGCCTTGAGTGTCTTCTAGCAAAATGCAGTAAGGGGAAGTTAAAGCTGATTGCTCTTTGCTCCACTGACAGAATTTTTCACTATTATGTATGCTTGCCTGTACTAGCAATATATCTGGTAAGCAAATTCGCAACAGCGACAGCGCCTCATCTACACTGGTGACGATTTCTAAGTTAAAAATTGCTTGTTTATGAATCTGTGGCAGTGCATTTAAAAAGTCGTAAGTTCCTACAATCAAGATTGAAGTGTTCATGATTTATTGCTCAACTAAAAAAACCCCTACTGAAGCTTGTTTAATGCTGAAAATCGCACTATTTGCAGCTATTTGGGTTTGTGGATACTAGACCAATTTGGACTAAGATTTTTGATCTTTCTACACAACTATCGGATGAATACAACTATCGTTGGGGCGATTACAGGAAATTTGGTTGATTGTAGCAAAACTTATCAATTGCTCATAAACTGGGTGCAACCGTTGATAAATCGTTTAGGTAAGTCTAAATTGCCGCCAAAATGGGTATGAATATAGGAAGCATGGAGAAAGGGCGATCGCCATCCTTCAGCAATAGAGGGCGACATAGTATCATACCCCCGCGCTTGAAATAATGGCTCCTTTGGCTCTACTGACAAACTAGAGCGATGAAACTCGTGTCCCCATACGGAGAGACCAGGAGTTACTAAAGGGGTAGCTTGCAGGGCTATAGCGTGCCTGTAACCTAACGTCAACCGCTTTCCCATAATTGCCGTTGCGGGGATAACGCCTACCATATTGTGTGAGTTCTCATCAAAGTCTACAAGGCGTTGACACAAATACATCAACCCCCCACACTCGGCATAAGTGGGCATTTTTGCTGAAATGGCTCGACGAGCAGATTCTAAACCTAGTTGATTTGCGGCTAATTCGGCGGCAAAAACTTCAGGAAAACCACCGCCAAAGTACAGCCCTTGAACATTATCGGGTACGGAACCCGTAAGCGGACTCCAGAAAACTAATTCAGCGCCTAGTTGGGTCAAAATATCTAAATTGTCTTGGTAATAAAAATTAAAAGCGCGATCGCACGCGATCGCAATCCGCACTTTTGGAGGAATCAGGGAAATAGGAGAAACTGGGGAATATTGGGGTTTTAGTAAAGGTAACAATTTGTCCCAGTCAAAACAGGTTTCGCCAATAGTCGCCAACCGAGCGATAATGCTATCAATTTTGTTGATTTCAGAAGTGGGGACTAAACCTAAATGGCGATCGGGAATAGTTATATTATCTTGTCGCCGTAATACCCCCAATATTGGCAAGTTTAGCGGCTGTAGCGCGTCTTGAAGTAGTTGCAAATGGCGATCGCTACCGACACGATTTAACACTACCCCAGCGATCTCAAGGCGCGGATCTAAAGAACGATAACCGTGAGCGATCGCGGCGACACTTCCCGACAAACGGCTGCAATCAATTACTAATAGCACAGGCAAATCGAGCAACAAAGCCACATGAGCGGTACTTGCAAAAAAGTCACCGCTTGCGCCATCAAATAAGCCCATTACCCCCTCTACCAAGGCGTAATCTACTTGTTGAGTATGAAAAGCGAAACACTTTTGAACGTAGTCAATCGAAGTAAGTACCGGATCTAAATTGCGACAATAACGCCCGGTAACGTGCTGATGAAACATCGGATCGATGTAATCTGGCCCCACCTTAAAAGATTGCACCAGCTTACCTTGGCGACATAAAAAAGACAGCAGGGCGAGGGTTACAGTTGTTTTCCCTACCCCACTGCGCTCTCCAGCAATCACGACCATAGTTTAGAAGTTGCTATCTAATACTTACCTAGTGCCAAAATTTCCGCCGCGATCGCCAAACTCTCCTCGTACAGAGGATCGCTACCCCAGCGTTGCAACTGATCGCTAAGTAAAATCTCCGCTTTTTGATCGGCTAAAGAAGATACTTGTTGAAACCGACAAGATTGAGCGCCGCCGCCCGACTCCATCCGCATACAGCCGCTAGTTTCCGAACATAGCACCGTACAACAATCAGCCTCAACATTGGTTGAAGTCAAGCGCAAAGCGATCAAATCTCCAGGAATTTGCCCCACATCAGTAATTGGTACTCCCGCAAGCTCTGCTTCTACTAAGCGCTGATCGTCAGCTACAAAATGAATGCGCTTAAAGTCGTAGTCTCCGGCTTCTTCCTGAAACTCGGTAGGATGCCAGTTTAAACGACTTGCTAACCATCCCAAATACATCAAAGCTTGGGCGGGGTTGCCTTTTTCGTAGTCAACGGTGACGCGATCAACTTCTCTTAGGGCTAGGCGACGCTCTGGCGCATCAAACGCCTCGGCTGTCAATTCTTGCCAAGCCGATAAGCGCCGCCAATTGAGATCGGCAAGGGGTGTACCCGCTTTGAGCAACTCTTGCAGATTGACTAAATTAGCCTCGGTTTCTGTAAAGTTGCTAGAGTCAAAAATTACCGAATTGCAAACTGACGCTAAGCGCTTAAACAATTCATTACTAGGATCGGGCGTAGCTTTCCACCACAAAAACTTAGGCAGATCGCCAATTAATAAAGCGGAAACTAAACCACCCACTCTTTCTAAAGCGGTGGCTGTACCTTTGAGAGTGATGTATTCGCAGCAAATTAAGGTATTTGACGCTTGCTTTTGCAACGGACAATAAGCAGATACTTGAACTTTTACCCCTTCATCCTCTCCAGCCATCGGACACAGTGCCACAATGCGGCATGGATTACGCAGGGCGATCGCATCGGCAATTTTGGGGTTTTGATTGCTAAGGCTATAAGCTAGGTCTGTTGACCCATTTGAGTTGTCATTAATACTTTCATTGCCGCCCCTTTTAGCGACTTCTTCGCGCAAATGACGCAAAGTTTCGGGGGTTCCGGTTCCCGTTATAGACACGCCGTATTTTTTTTGGATTTCTCTTAGGGCGGCTTCTGTTTGTGGGCCGGGAATGCCATCAATGGGCCCTTTATATACGCCCAAAGCTGCTAATAGCTGTTGAGTTTCTTCTGGTTCGTAAACAATTAAGCTAAAGGTAGTCGCTCGTGTAGCGGGGGGAAGTCCGGCGTTGTCTCCCGCCATGCCGTAGCTTTGCCAAATTTGACTCAATTCCGCTTCAATATCGCTCAAAGACACATCTTTAGGCGGTTGTAAGGAAACTATAGGAGCAGATTTTGTTGACATATATAGTTTGCGTTAGGAGTAGGAAGGCGTGAAAATGAGTTTTACAATTATTTTTTAACGTAAAACCACAATTATTACTGTATTTTTCAAACATTTTTTAGAGTCTGCGCCAACGGCGGCCATCTTGATTGATTAATAATTCAGCTTCCGTCGGTTCCCAAGTTCCTGCCTCGTATTGAGGAACTTGGGCGGGATCGCTGGGCGAGTCCCAAACCGTCATTGCTGGGGTGACTAATTGCCAAGCTGCTTCTACTTCATCGGCTCTAGTAAATAAACTTTGATCTCCCATCATGCAATCCATCAATAGGCGATCGTAAGCATCGCCCGTTGCTTGGATCCCAAAAGAACCATAGCTAAAGTCCATATCTACCGATCGCGTGCTAACTAATGTCCCTGGCATTTTGACTTCAAAACGTAAGGAAATACCTTCGTTAGGTTGAATCCGCATTGCTAATATATTGGCATTTACTTGTTGCGCCGCCGATTGAAAGATTAAATGCGGAACTTCCCGAAAGTGGATTGATATTTCTGAAACTTTTTTCGGTAATCGTTTACCCGTCCGTAAATAAAAGGGTACACCTTGCCAGCGCCAGTTATCAACCAAAAACTTCATCGCCACAAAAGTCGGTGTCGTCGAATTTGGATCTACCCCTGGTTCTTGACGATAGCCAGCCACATTTTTACCTTTCATCCACCCAGCGCTATATTGACCCCGTACCGCCGATCTTTGTAAATTCTGTACGTCGGCTAAACGAGCAGCTTGGATAACTTTTACTTTTTCTGTTCTCAAACTATCGGCATCTAGGGCGTTTGGTGGTTCCATTGCTGTCAAGCAAAAGAGTTGCATTAAGTGGTTTTGCAACATATCTCGTAATGCGCCGGAACTCTCATAATATCCCGCCCGATCTTCTACACCGACGGTTTCAGCTACAGTAATTTGGACATGATCGACAAATTGACGATTCCACAACGGCTCAAAAATTGCATTGGCAAAGCGAAATACGAGCAAGTTTTGGACGGTTTCTTTGCCTAAATAGTGGTCGATCCGATAAACTTGTTCTTCCTTGCAAGTTTGCTGTACTACTCGGTTAAGAACTCGCGCTGAACTCAAATCGCGCCCAAAGGGTTTTTCAATTAATAAGCGCGTTTTGACGGGATCTGCCAACATTTGGGCTTTGCCTAGTTGGGAAATTGCTTCGGGAAAGAAGTTCGGCGAAACTGAAAGATAAAACATTCGGTTTCCCCTCGTACCGCGTTTCTCGTCTAGTTCGCCGAGGAGGGTTTTGAGTTTTTGGTAGCTTTCAGGATTATCAATGTCTCCAGGGCAGTAAAATAGTCCTTGAGAAAAGTCTTGCCACAAATCTTCAGAGCCAATACCGTCAGAAAATTGTTCGACTCCTTCGCGCATTTTGTCGCGGAAATATTGGTCGCTCCATTCTCGACGCGCTACACCCACAACGGTAATTTCTGGATGAACTCGTCTTTCTTTACGTAGTTTGTAAAGGGCGGGAACTAATTTACGTTGGGTTAAATCTCCTGAAGCACCAAAAATTACGATTATTTGCGCCTCGGGTAGTTTTTCTTGCTTCAACCCTACGCGCAAAGGATTTTCTAGCAACTTAATCATATTTATTTGAGGATGAAGGGACAAAGAAGGGCGAGGGAAGGGTTTTAAGCCTCCCCTCGGTTTTTTATACGGGTGATAGGTTACTAACTTTAGCTTCTAAAGAACTCATCAACGATTCAAAAGGTTTGACAAATTTATCAATCCCATCAACTAGCAATTCTTCCATTACTTTGTCGATATCAATATTGATATCAGGATCTTTGAGGCTCTTAATTAGCTGATAAGCTTCATCAACTTTAGTTTCGACCCGGTTATCAACGTCGCAATGGTCGGCGCAAGCTTCAATGGTGCTTGGGGGTAGGGTATTAACGGTATCTGGGCCTACTAATTCATCAACATACATGACATCGCTGTAGCTGGGATCTTTTGTGCCAGTGCTTGCCCATAGTAGGCGTTGTACTTTCGCGCCTTTAGCTGATAATGCTTTCCAACGATCGCTCTGAATAATTTTTTTGTACTCTTGGTAAGCAATTTTGGCATTAGCGATCGCAACTTTGCCTTTAACTGCGGTTAGTTTTGCAGCTAAACTAGCATCATCAATGCCTTTGAGTTTGGCATCAATTTTGCCGTCAATATTGCTATCAATCCGGCTGAGGAAGAAACTAGCAACGGACGCAATATTGCTAATATCTTTCCCTTCGGCGGCGCGTTTTTCTAAGCCGCGAATATAAGCCCAAGCTGTTTCTATATAGCTTTCTACGGAAAATAGTAAAGTAACGTTGACATTGATCCCCTCAGCGATAACTGCTTCTACGGCGGGTAATCCCGAACTTGTACCGGGGATTTTGATCATTACATTTTCCCGCCCAAGCTCCTCATAGTAGCGTTTAGCTTCTTTGATTGTTGCTTCGGTATCGTGGGCAATAGTTGGCGGTACTTCAATGCTTACATAGCCGTCTAGCTTTTCAGAGGATTCATATACGGGGCGCAAAATATCGCAGGCGTTACGGATATCTTCAAATACTAGATTCTCGTAGATTTTGTAAGTTGGTAACTTTGCTTTTATTCCGGCTTCGATGTCTGCATCATAAATTACATTTCCGGCGATCGCTTTTTCAAAAATAGCTGGATTAGAAGTGATCCCGCAGATCCCTTTATTCTCCACCATGTCTTTGAGTTCCCCCGACTTTACTAAGTCGCGGGTTAAGTTGTCCATCCAGATACTTTGACCGAATTGCTTGATTTCTAATAAACGATTAGTTGCCATAATTAATTCCGTATTGGTGTTTGTAATTTGAGCGTCACGTTTTATTGAGGTACGCGGGATCTTTCGCGTATTTGGTGCTGAGTTTGTTTTTGAATAAACGATTCTACCAAAGCTACATCGTCTTTGCTCCCAATAATCAAAGGAGTGCGTTGATGTAATTTTTCGGGTACTACGTCCATAATTTCTTGAATTCCCGTAGTTGCTCTGCCTCCGGCTTGCTCAATTAAAAAAGCTAACGGTGCAGATTCGTAGAGCAAGCGCAATTTACCTTCTGGCTTTTGCTCTGAACCAGGATAGAGAAATACACCCCCCTGGATTAAAATCCGGTGAATATCTCCTACCATAGCGCCTCCATAACGAGCGGTATAACCTTCGGTGCGGTGGACGTAGCGGATATATTCTCTAAAAGATTCATCCCACTGCCAGAAATTACCTTCATTGACACTATAAATAGCACCATGACTAGGAATTGTAATGTTTTCTTCAGTAAGAATAAACTCCCCTAGACTGGGATCGAGGGTAAATGAATGAACTCCTTTGCCAATAGAATAAACTAGCATCGTACTTGGCCCGTACAAAATATACCCGGCGGCAATTTGCATATGTCCATCTTGAAGCAAGTCTTGGGCTGTACCGTCGCTATCGGTACCGACTTGTTGCCGAATGGCAAAAATCGATCCCAAAGTTAGGTTGATATCGGTGTTAGAAGATCCATCTATCGGGTCATACAAGAGGGTATAACGACCGATTGGGCAGTTTTCCGGGATGTAGTAGGGTTTCTCCATTTCCTCGGATGCTAGGCGGCATACAAGCCCACTTTGCTTAAATACGGAGATAAATACATCGTTGGAGTAAACATCCATTTTTTTAACAGATTCTCCTTGGACGTTGGTTTCTCCAGTAAATCCAAGTACCCCTTCCATCAATCCCGCCCGACTAAGCCGACGGGAAATTAGCTTTCCAGCTAGGGCTATCCTATTCATTAAAGCACTAAGGTCTTGAGCGTCTGCGCCAAAACTGTGCAGTTGCTCTAATACGTGACGCGATAAGGTTGTACAATCCCGATTTAAGGCGTACTCATCCTCTTGAATTTGTTGCACGTCAGTCATTATTTTGTCCTCCAAGTGCGATCGCTTATTTACGAACTACCATAGACTTTACTGTTCTGCTTTCTATCTTAGAGAGGGAAATTAGTAATTGAAGTGTGGCATTAGACAATTAAATGTTTAAGGCATTGCCGAAATATTTTTTAGTAACAAATCGCGCATTGGTTGAATTGCTAAGTCTAATTGGGGTTCGTAGATGCTTGAAGGCAGCAATCCAGCAAATAAGTTTGTCATTGCCCCGTTTTCAACTACAGGTAAAAAATCAACAGGTGCAGGGCCGTCATTGTGACGGCTAATAACTCCAAAACCCGCACGGCTACGGCGGTATTGTTGAGTAGGAGCCTTTTGTTTTAGCCACTGTTCAAAAGTTGCAGAAGCGTCCATGCTAGTAGCTAAGTCTTGAACTAATTGCGGTGAGGGGACACTAGAATTAGCAGTAATTAAAGCTGATTGAATTAGAGTTTGTCTATTGGCAGGATCTAGCCAAGCTGCGATCGCCTGATTTGCTGCTTGATCTCTTAATATTGGTTTACCTTCTGCTAAGTCCAACACTTGCAATCCTAAAACCGCTTTAGAAGCTTCCCAATTAGCGCGAGATGCTTGATAATTTCCTTGCCACCAATGCAACCCACCTAGGCAATAACGCAAGTAACCGTTTAATGAGGAAGGTTTTTGTAATAAAACTGTATATTCTGCTACTAAGCGATTAATAACTTGAGTATAAATTGGCTTTAATTGGGGCAAATTCCAAATTGGGCTAGTAATAATAGTTGGATCTCGCAAAGCTTCTAAAGTCATAGCTTCAACGCCTAAATCTGTTTTTCCTTGAGCCAGTAAGCTTAAACCCAAACCATAAAATACACCTCGTTTTGCACTCATCAATTGAGTAGAGCGCGCAAACTCTTTTGTTGCGGTTTGAGCATCGCCTTTAGCCATTAGCAACCAAGCTAAATTTGTATGCCCAAATTCTTGATTTGGTGAAACCTTTACACCTTTATTAAACCAAGAGATTCCAGCTTCAATTAGTTTTTGTCGCTCTTGAAAATTGCTAGTTTGTAAGCCCCTATCGCCCAAATTCCAGCCTAATTGATAGGGATAATAAGGCTCCCAAGGTGCTAATTGATTGGCTTGAGTTAATCGCTGAGTAAATTCTGTAACTAATTGCGATTTTTGTGCGGGTGTTTGATTGTCTTGTTGGGAACTTAAAGCCAAAAATCCAACACTAGAAGCATTCCAAGCAGCATGAATAGGAAATAGCCAAACTATCATTACTAAAAGTATGCCCAATCCTCCTAAAGTCAAGCCAGAAACTAATTTAGGTGGGATGATTGCAGGTGTTGCTATAGGGCGAAAAATTGTCGCCAATACTGCTATATAAATTATTATTGTGCCGCTAATGCAAATATTATCTAGCTGATAATCTGTGAGACTATTTATACCGTAAGCAAGCAAACCAGCGTAGATACTATAAACAAAAATTTGCTCGGTATTAGTTTGAGTTTGTAAGGGACGTAATACCCATTTAAACCCCAGATAAATTAAAAGTGCGATCGCACTTACCAATGTAGCAATTCCACTTAATCCCAATTCCGCCCAAAGATGCGCCGGAGTGCTATGTAATTGATAAGCAAGTTCTGCTTCTCGTCCTGCCCAAGTAGGGCGATATTGTTGATATAGTAATGGTACGCTTCCCGGCGCTGCACCAAAAATTAGATGGTTAATACCTATTTTCCAGCCTGTAGTTGCCGTAATTATTCTGTAGGCAAATTCACCACCGCCTGTACCTGTAAGCACCGCAGTAATTAAAGTGTTCAAGCGATTATTTGCGAAGACTAAAAAGCTAAAAATAACGAGAATTGCCACACCTGCTAAACCAAGCCAAAGTCGCGGTAACTTACTGCGAATAAGCAGAAAAATAAAGCTAATAATACCTACTATAATTAACCCCAGCCATCCACCTCTAGAACTTGTAGAGTACAAGTCTATTAAACCTAAAATTACCGCACTTACCCATAAATAACGCCGCCAGCCACTTTGAATAATACTTAAAGCAATTAGTAAAGGTATGGCTAATACTAAATAACCAGCAACATAATTTTGATGTCCAATAGGGAAGCCATTTCGTAACGTAATTATCGAAAAGTTAAAAGGCAAGCTAATATTGTAGGTTTGCTTAATTTCATTTAAACGACTTAATTCGGGTAAAACTATTTGGCTAAACCATAAAGTCAGACTAATTATAATAAATCCTAAGTTTAAATAGCCCTGTCCTACTAAAAGTTTGTAATAGCGCTCTGATGACTGACTTAACCAATTATTTATAGCGTACAACGCTGCTAATAAACACAATCCTGCCCAACTATACCATCGTGCTTGATTTGGGTACGGTGCAATTGCTGCGGAAATTATTAAAACAATCGCTAATAACCCCACAATCCAATCTAATTTATTGCCTAATAATTGAATTGTTTTTTGTTGCCATAACTGCCACAATAACCACAAGCAAGGAGACATCAAACCCGCTTGCCATAAAAACACCCAAAGCCAGGTTACAAATTGAGTATTGCTATCAAGCAAAAGTGTAAGTAAGCCATAAAAAACCGCTACTAATAGCCCAATTATTTTACCTTCTGTTTGACTTTCAGGGCGCATTTTATCTTTCATAATTACCTTTAATAAGCACCTTTGCCAAACAAAACAATTCTCACTGTATCAATTAAAATATCTAAATCTAAGTTGAAAGACCAGTTATCAATATAATAAAGATCCAAGCGCACAGCATCAGTAAAATCATTAATATTAGACCGCCCCGAAACTTGCCAAAGTCCAGTAATACCAGGCAAAACTTGATGGCGAATATGATGCCAGTTTGCAAAACGTTCTACATCTCGTAAAGGTAAAGGACGCGGGCAAACTAAGCTCATTTGCCCTAGTAAAACATTAACTAATTGCGGCAACTCGTCAATACTGGTACGTCTAAGAAAGCGCCCGACAAAAGTAATTCGCGGGTCGTTTTTAATTTTGAACATTACGCCGTCATTAACTTCATTATTTTGTTCTAAAGTTTTTTGTAAAGTTACAGCATCGACTACCATAGTGCGAAACTTCCAGACTTGAAACACCTTGCCATGCAACCCCATTCGTTCTTGACAAAAAAAGATCGAACCACGAGAAGAAAGCTTAATAGCGATCGCACTACTGGCAAATATCGGGGATAGTACAATCAGTCCCAGTAAAGCCCCACAAATATCCAACAACCGCTTAAACCTGTAATCCCAACCGCTAATTAAGGGAAACTCTAATAATAGCGTTGGCAATCCAGCAAAAACTTCAGGAACTCCGCGCCGATGGAGCATTTCTAAGCTAGAAGGAATTAAACGCATACTAATTCCTAACCGCCGCAATTGCCAATACAAAGTAGAAGCTAACTCGGTTTGCGGTAAGTTTTCGACTAATACCTCGCGCGCGTGAGAAGCTTTAATTTTCTCGATAGTAGTTGTAGCATTAGCAGTACAAGCAAGAGCAGCCCCTACTACTTTATATTGCGATTTCTGTAATACATTACCTAAAATTGGCAGGCGATCGCCATTAGCAATTAAAAATACCGAGACTTGGGGTTGATACTTGTCAAATTGACGCAAAATCAAGGTTGTAACTAACCGCAAACCAATAACTAAAAAAATACTGCTAAACCAAGCCGTAAAAAAGAGCGATCGCGGTGGATCTAACTTAGGATCGTAGAAGTACCCCAGTACTAAAGACATTAGGTAGACTACACTAACCAATTGACCAGAGAGAATGTAGTTTTTCTGTTGCGTAGAGAAGTTGTAAAGCCCTCCATAAGCAAACAATAAAAATGTTCCGCCTGCAAATAACCAAAATAAACTAGGCAACCCCAGCCACACCCACCAAGCTAGTTGAGGCGCAATAGGGGAGTAAAACTTATTATTCCAATATTCCGCAAATCGCCACGCCAAAGCTAGCGCCAGTAAATCGCTCAATAATAATGCCAATACTTGGTAAGCAAGGCTGTTAAATATTTGCTGGGGTTGAAAACTACCGGGGGCGCGAATATCATTTTTATAGCGAGGCTTGCTAGATAGTTTATTCATGACAGCAGGGCTTACTATTGGGAGCGATTACCCTAGTATTCCCCAAAAGCCCAGCAAATCTAACTTAGAAATAAATATTTAATTAGACAATTTTTTTGGCATCGAAAGTTGACTTTTGCACAGTTGCAGCCCGAACAAAACTACAAAAGCCGGGTTATTTACTAAATATCGTCGCCACAACCTCCGAGGCTCCATAGCAAAGCGGTAAAGCCATTCTAAGCCCAGCTTCATCATCCAGCGCGGAGATTGGGAAACATCGCCACTATGAAAACTAAAAGCTGCACCTACTCCCACCATTACAGCTTGCAACAATCCATGCTGACGAGCCATCCACTCCTCTTGTTTGGGACAACCCAAACCTACCAATACAATAGCCGCGCCAGAATCGTGAATGCGGTTAATATCGGCGGTTTCTTCTGCTGGTGTCAAAGGTTGAAACGGGGGAGAATGAACCCCAGCAATTACCAAAGTGGGAAAGCGTTGTTTTAAATTAGTTTGCAATTTAGCCAGCACTGCCTCTGTACCGCCGTATAGGTAAATCGGGATGCCTCCGAGGGCGGCTTTTTCGCACAATATCAGCATCAAGTCGGGGCCATACACTCTAGTCTGTTTTGAGACTCCAAGCAGCCTTAACGCCCACACTAGGGGCATTCCATCGGGTGTTACCAGCGCTGCTCTATTGATAATTTGTTGGTAGCGAAGTTGCCAATAAGCAGTCATTACTACATGAACATTTGCCGCCACAATGTAGCAAGAAGTTTTATTCTTAGCCCAAATAATAATGCGATCGCTCGTATCTTTATAGCTGGTTGCATGAACTTGAGTAGCCAGAATGTATTTAGATGGGCAACTTGAACGCATTTTTTATTACGAAGTCTTTAATACCTGTTGATAAGCTTGCTCAGTGCGATCAGCTATTTTTTGCCAAGTGTAACGCGATGCTACTTTTTGTTTTCCAGCTTCTCCCATTGCTTGAGCTTTAGTAGAGTTCCGTAATAAATAAATAATTCTTTCGGCTATTTGGTTTGGTTCTTGCTCTACCAAGTACCCATCAACGCCATCAGCGATTACTTCTGCAACTGCGGGGATGTTACAGCCAATTACAGGTTTGCCCAAGCTCCAAGCTTCTGTATACACTCCTCCAAAGCTTTCTTGAGAGGAGGGAACGCAAAGCAAACTAGAAGATGCGATCGCATTTGTTTTTGTCTGTAAATCTACTTTGCCTAAACTATGAATCCGCTTGTCGTTTACGGACACAAAATATTGTTCTGATTTTCCTACAGATGGCCCAATAAATACAAAATGTACATCAGGGAATTTTTGCCAAACTAATTTTGCCGCTTCAATTACTTGCTGATAGCCTTTATACGGGTAGTGTTGCCCTAAAAACAATACAAAAGGTGCTTCAATTTGATACTTGGTTCTAAAAGCAGCGCTTTCAGCCACAGGAGCTAAACTTGCGCCCATACCTGTAATTGTAATTCGGTCTGCTTTTACACCTAAATCTATCAAAATCTGCTTTTCGGCATTAGTCAAGGCAATTACCATATCCGCCATTTGGTAAAGTTTGATATAGGCTTTGTAGCGCCACCCCACCCAACGCGGATGATGTACGGGAGTAAAAATAAACGGAATATCGTAGCGTTTAGCAGCTTGATAAGACGCATAACTTAGCCCTTCTCTACCAATTCGCACGTTGTGAATTAAATCAGCTTTAGCTGCGTAAGCTGACAAATGTTGTTCTAAACAAGCAGCAATTGGCGGTAATGCCAGATTCATCAAAGGGTAATAAATTGGCAAATAAGGAGCAACTTGCAGCTTTTCCCTTATAGAAAGCCCCAATCGATGTACAGGTATATTATCAACAGTGTAGTTATAGTTATTAGTTGGCGATCGCACGGTTGTACCCAGTAACCAGTCTGTGCGGTTAGTATCCCATTGACTAACTACTTGAATAGAGTGCTGTTTTTGTAGTTGTTGGGCGATGTAATGCTGATGAAGTTGAGCGCCGCCAATATAAGGCGGGTAAGCTGTCAGCGTGTATAGTAATTGCATAATGACTTACTTATTAGCCGCTATTTTATAAACTTCAACAGTTTGTTCTGCACACTTTTTCCAGCTAAATTTACTAGCTTGTTCAAGAGAAAGCAGCGACATTTGCGCGCGAAGTTTTGAATTATTTACGACATCAAGCATTGCTTGACATAGTTCATCAGATTGTTTGGGATCGATGGTAATTCCAGCATTACCAACTACTTCAGGTAAAGAACTTGTGTTAGAAGTAATTACAGGAATACCACATTGCATTGCTTCAAGAGGCGGTAGTCCAAAGCCTTCGTACAGTGAAGGATAGACAAAGGCGATCGCACCGCTATAAATTGCACTTAAATCGCTATCTGGTATGTATCCTGTGAAAATTATTCTTGGCTTTAAATGAGGATAATTGTTAGCTATTTCAAAAATATCTTTATTTTTCCATCCACTTACACCCACTAATACCAGGTTTAAATCTAAATTAGGGTTTTCTGTAATAATTTGACAAAAACATTTAATTAATAAAGTTAAGTTTTTGCGCGGTTCAAGTGTAGAAAGACTTAATAGGTAAAGACTTTCAGGGATATTATAAATTTTAAGTGCAGTTTTTATGATTGATAATTCTTTAACTTGATAAAAATTATCACTAGCAGCTAAAGGCGTAACAAAAACTCGCTCCTCAGCCATACCTGTATACTGGCAAAAGTCATTTTTAGTATGCTGCGAAATACAAATAACCCAATCTTTTTTAATGTCGATGCTATTTATTGTTTTAGTAAATTGATTATTTGCTTGAAAAGTTACAAGGTTAGGAAATAATATCGGAATTAGGTCGTAAATAGTTAATATTTTAGGCGTACTTCCCAATATGTCACTCGCTGGCAGAGGATAATAACAAGAATGATACAAATCGTACTTATTAGTTATGTTTTTTACATTAATATCTATACTAGCAATTAGATCGAGCAAAACTTTAAGGGCTTGAGCAGATTTATATATCAGTGGGTAGTTTTGAACGGAAAATTGAATTAGTAGCCGATATAATTTTATAGTAGAAAGATAAACATTATTTAAACTTAGTTTGCTGTAGTAGCATGAATCAAAATATTGTTTAAGTTCAAAGTTAAAATTGTCTAAGTATAAATTAGCACTTATTTCATCCCAAAGGTTGCTTTTTTTATTAAGAGTGATCGCCCTTAATTCTACATTTGATTGCATAGCTATCTCTAAAAACAAAGATTCTACTACTCTAAAAATTCCTGTTCTAGCTTTGGGGTTTAAATAACCTGCTCCTAAAATAGAGATGTCATAGGCAACTTTCATATAATAAAATTAAACTTAGATAGATTTTAGTTTATATGCCACTTTATCAATAAGCCCAACTACTGTTTCAAGCACTTTAGTATGAAAAATAGTGTCAAAAACTTTTAATAAAAATATTCCTATTCGGGGACGTATTGGATATGAACCTATAGCATTTATGGCATATTGTCTAACATCAGCATAATTTTTTGATTCTAAGCTGTTGATTGCTCCCATCCAATACCAGTCACTAATTGCTTTCATTTTTGTTTCTCTTAATGATTCTGGATGTTCATCGCAAACTTGTTGTACGACTGTAATAGTTTCAAGGAGCATTTGCTTATATCCATCTACTGTTTTAGAAGATTGATGTAGTCGGTAAGTCGCTACCTGTCTCCCTGTATATAAAAACGTCGTATGCCACATTAATCTAAGAAAAAATTCAAAATCGAGTGCGTAGTGTAAGTTGATATTAAGTAAGCTAACTTTTTCCAACAAACTACGACGGAAAAATGCAGTAGGTTGTGGAATTGAAGAAACGTGCAAAAAACGCTTTCTATCAAATGGTCTTGAGTGATATTTGCTTAATACATTATCACTCTCATCTATAAACAAAGCATCACCATAGACTAATCCTACTTCCTGATGATTGATTAATGCTTGTATTTGTATTTTTACCGCATCTTCAAGATATGTATCATCAGAATTTAGCCATCCTAATATATTTCCTTTACAGAGTTGCCATCCTTTATTAACTGCATCTCCTTGTCCCTTATCTGATTCACTAAGCCAATGAAATCGAAGATCGTTTTCATACTCTTTTAAAATTGAGATAGTATCGTCTTTACTACCACCATCAATTACCCAATATTCAATATTTGGATAACTTTGATTTAATACACTTTCAATTGTTCTACGAATAAAACTACCTTGGTTGTAGGACGGTGTGATAATACTAACTAAAGGCATAAAGGAATTATCTATCTGCCTTGTCTGTTTGAAATTGTCAGATTTTGAATACATTCTATGTAGCAAATATTTGAATTGACTATTTAATATTAACCCTCAAATTATTGGAACTGAGACAATTAAAAGTGACTGCGATCACTGTTCGTTATCCTTTTGGGCATATAATAAATTATTTCTGTAATCTATTTCTGTTTAAGATACTGGAACACTTACACAAGGGCGATCGCATTCCCCAGGCAAAACTTATAAATATCTTTACAACTAAAATACCGACTAGCTATGACACTTACTGCATTGGTCATAACTTATCGGTTACACACTATTATTATGCGCTTCTGGAACTGGCGCTGAAAAACTATTTTAATTAATATTCGCTTCTCCTTGTAACTCCGCCCTCGCGCCGATTGTCCTCTTTCGGCTTGGCTTTATTTACTCTCAACTGACGACCCATCCATTCTGCGCCATCTAACTCGGTAATGGCGGTATCTTCTTGGGCATCTTCATTCATATCAACAAAGGCGAAACCTCGCAGTCGTCCGGTTTCTCGGTCTGTAGGCAAAACAATTCTTTTGATTGCGCCGTACTCCGCAAATACTGTTCTTAAGTCTTCTTCGGTAGCGCGGTAAGAGAGATTTCCAACGTAAATAGTCATAGAAGTGGCAATTTAGTCTGGACGATTAGCAAAAGCTTCAGACCAATAGACCGATAGATAACACCTTAATAAAATCTATCTGACTTAGTTAATGGCAAATCTAGATTTTTGTCTAATTAAATAGGCAGAAAGTCTAGATTTCGACCAAAGATGGGACTGAACTTAAACATACCGCCCCATAATAGCTTATGCCTACCTTACTCCAAGGTTATCTGGAATACAAAACTACTTATGGCGGTAAGCAACGCCTGCTTACCGCCAAGCGTAATTAATCGATAGAAATAGATTGAGGGCCTGTACTATTTCCATTGCGATCGCCGTCAACGCTAAAACTACTATAAGCTGTAGTTCCCCCTTGCTGTTCGAGCCAACTTCTTACCGGATCGTCATTCAAGTTAAGGCGCAAAAAACCGGAGCAAAGTCCGCCTAAAAACGAGACTGGGTGCTGAGTCAATTCTTTGAAAAGGGGTGCTAATTCGTCTAAAAACACGATCTAAGTCTCCTTGTACTATTGGCTAAAATTTTAACGTATTCGCAAGTATCCTTGCTCCTCCTGGGAATGCCTATCTACTTGGGTTCTTCCGCCGCAAATAAACATTTATCTGAATCGCAACCCGCCGGGCCAGCTTCGGTCATTTCCCCCGAATCGTAGCGACTCAAAGCGGCGTAAAAATCATCAGTTTGGCGGCGGCTTTTCACTTCCTGCATTAGTTGATCGTAAGTTTCCTTAGTAATCGGTTCAAAAGGTAAACGCGGGAAGGTCTGATGAGCGTCAAATCGAGCCAACAAAGCGGCGGAAATATAACCCTCGTCATCGCGGATTGCTTCGTAAATGCGCGTCCCCAAGCTTTCAATTTCGTGTTCTCTTAGCTCAATAGTGGCGCTAGTATTGTGAGCTACATAATACTTCTGCACCTGCATATAAAAGTCCATTTGAGCCGCCGCGCTAAACTGACTAATCTCTATTTCATCCGCCCCAGGAAAATCTGCCCAAGGTACGGCTACAGGAATTTCTACAAGCCATTCTGTACAGAATTCGTCAAAAGGATTATTTAGCAAGTTGCCATTTTCATCTTTATCTGATTGCGAAGGCACAATACTATAGCCGTAATCAATACAAGCTAAGGCTACGGGGTCATTTTTGCGGAAAGTGATGCGGCGAATAAAACGTTGGGCTTTGGGGGGATGCCAGCCCGGAGACGCGCCCGTGAGTAACGATTTTGTCCCCGATGGTTGCACTGTGGTACAGCGATTTGGACGCTTAAGATTATGCTCGTCGCAATAGTGCCAGACTACCTCATTAACGATCGCCTTCCACCGACTTAAGTATGCTTCTTCTTGCTGCTTAAACTCTAATCCTGCCTCGGTTTGCGGTCTTCCAGCTTCCCACCAGCGCAGCCAATCTGTACCAAAAGCATTAACAAAAAAGTCAAATAACCCGGTAAAAGATACGCCCACAATCGGGTCTAATTCCCGCGAAGATTGGTATCTTTCTTCAATAAATTGATGGTTCAATAAAGAAGCAACCGAAAGCGCTCCGGCGGTAAAAGCATCTTTTTGTTCTTGGTAGTTGTGGGGGTTGATTTGATTGAGGTGAATTTCCGCAAGATTGCAGTTTCCCGTTAACGTATTGCCAAAAACACCTTTGTTAAATTCTGGTTCGTTGAAACAATAGGTATTATGATGTCCTGGTAATTCTTCAACACTTTGGATAGTTTGCCATTTGCCTTTACTTGTAGGCTTGTGTCCTTTGGTGGTATCTAGACGCTGACAGGGAATCTCCGCACAGTCAGTAATTTGCAGGTAGTACAAGTCTTTAGCTCTTTTACCTAAATTGGTTGTACTTGCTTGACGTGCCATGATATTTACAGAGGCTCTAATGGCACATTTAGACAAGAGTAGTTGTAAGCGATAGGCTCTTTGATAATCGGAAACATAGATTCTGATGCCATTGCTATCGGTGTTAGAACCGTCAGTATCTGCAAGTCCAGCGATAAAAGCCAGAATAGCTTTTTTGTCCCAACTTGCGATCGCATTTAACGAGTCTGGGTCATTTTTTAATCGCTGTAATAGTTCTCCTGAAAACCCTAAATCTGTAACATCTACAAAGGTGGGTAAGTAACTGTAATTTCTTTCGGGCGATTTTTTCCCAGCAACCAAAAGTTCCATCTTCTTTTGATATAGACGGATTTTTGCCTTACCATTACTATCTATTGTTCCATCACCTACGGCTACTCCCAGCGTATAAGCATAAGCTGAATCGACCGCAACCCCATCAAGGTAATCAATGGTAAAGGGTTCTGTGTGAATACTGTATTTGCTGTAACTTAATAAATCTTTTGTTTGCACCTCTTTGTATTCTTTACCAAATCTATCTTTGACAAAGAAACGATGATACTCTGTAGCATCTAAGTAAGAACCATCAGCAAAGCGAACTCTATATAACTTTTGTCCTGTATTGGTTTGGAAAGGTACTACTTTACTCCAGCGCTTACCGTTCCAAATTTCGATTTGCTCTCCGACTACATCTTTAATTTTGTGGATGCTATCGCGGGTAATTAATTGAGTATCTCCAGAAACGCAGTGAAAATTAGTGCCTAAAATTTCACCGCATGGATTCAAAGCATATCTAGAAAGCCGATGTTCTACTTCTTTAGCTGGCATTTCGGGAACGTGACTAAGCAACCAATCCGCCGCCGCAGCTTCAGAATTTGTGTAGGTTTTGAGAAAATCTTTTTTTAATTCAAGCGTATTTACTATATCTGCATTTGCGCGTGCGATCGCTTCTCCCGCCCATTGAATCGCACCTTCCCCCGAATAATACTGTTGTCTAACTGCATTAATACATTCGTCTAGGCTAGGTTTGCGGTGAAATACCCGCGTATGGTTTGCCATCCGCAACGCATCTCTTTCGGGATCTATGCGCCAGTTACCATTTTCATCTTGATGCCACAAGTTACCTTTAGCATTAGCAAATAATTCGTCTTCGCTAACCCCCTGGCGCATTCCGGCAGAATTTGATACTAAGATTCCTTCACAAACAAATTCATGAATTGTCGCAACTTCGATGTCATAAGTATGAGATGTTCTGACATCCATTTCTACGGACTTAACTTTAATCGGAGTTAAATCGGTAACATTGGGCAATAATTTTCTGAGAGTTGGTGCAATTATCTGTTCTTGTTGATTGCCCCAACCATACTTATAACTACTTACTAAAGGTCTAGCCATCAGTTTAGGAAACCCATGCTCTTTAAAAGAGCCAGGTTTATTCCTCTGAGTTGTAGAAAAATAAGCAGAATACTTTGATAGCAAGGTTACGGTACTTTCATAGGCATCATGCCCTACAGTAACTAATTCTCCCTCCCATTTATTATTGCGTTTGCGAACAGAAGAACATTGACGAGTTGTAATTCCCAGCGAAGCATAAACAGCTTGAACTTGTCGCAAAAAGTCTTGATGTACCGAAGCAACTAATACTCCTTGACTATGACAACCATCAGCATCAGCTAATCCGGCTAGGTAAGCTTTACGAATGTCTAAAGTACCCAGCAAGATGCAATCAGGAATTGAGATTGATGTAAAAGATTTTTTGAACTGTGCTAAATAGCGATTGAGATTGCTGGAATTTAACTGAAGCTCAAAAGCTTTAGCTTTGCACTGTTCAGGCGTTCTGAGAGTATAAGTATCAAGCCCAAAACTTTGTGCCACACTTACCAAGCGATCGCAAATTTCTGGTTGATGTTCGGCTATTCTAAATCGCACTCTAGAACCATCCGCCGCTACAGAACCATCGCCGTGCAGATAACCTAAGAAATAAGCTACATCAGTTGTTAAAGCTGGGATAGTAATAGGTTTAGCTTGAGAAGATTTGCTTCTAAACTCTGGTAATTCTGTCGCTGTACCGGGGATCGACTGAGGTACAAAAATTAAGCGATCGCCTTCCGTCAGATTTTTCGCCTTAACCATCTGATAGTTACCATAAACATCGGTCAAAACCGCAACTTTATGATCGGGCGTACATTCAAAATAGCCATTTTGAGTTTTAATCCGGCATAGCGATTGAGTCCCTTGATCGAAGAAATTGGTAACAGGATAAAATCCTTTACTTGTCAGGACGCGATCGCCTATTCTAATTTTTTGAATTGGTACTAACCCCGATTCTGTATGTACCAAAGCTTCACCAGGAAGGCAGCGCCGCACGTTACCCGCTACTACTACTACCGCCGCCTCATCAATCAATAAGCAGCATTCCACAGAATTTAACTGTCGCCCTAAAGCCTTGTTGAGGATACTGGCACAGCGATCGTACAATGTCGATAATTTAACTGGGTTAGCAACGCCGCCAAAGCCCTGTAAGCGCTCTCCTTCACCGCGAATATCGTCAAGAACTACTTGAACTATTACGTCGCTTGTAAATCTTTCATCGCTGGAAAGTTCGAGTAAAGTTTGATAAGACTTAACCCAACCAGCACGGCTATCGCCGACGTAGATTGTAACGATATTGTTATTAATATTAATTTCTGTTTGCTCTCGCCTCATGGCGGCGGGAGTTGTGCCAATTTTCCCTTGTAACTCAACAATTATTCGATTGCGAATTGCTGGCAATTGGTTAATATACTTGGGTTCGATCACTGCACCCGTGCCGCAACCCATCATTGCCAAATCCATCATCAGCCCAAAAGCTCGCCAATCTACTACATTTGTGCTGGTACAATTGTACGCGCCAGAAAAATTCTCTGGCTTTTCTAGCCATTGCGTCCCGCCTACCCATAGCCAACGACCACTAGAGAGAGATTTGAGTTGCTGCTGCATTTTGGCAGTTAAAGCCGCTTGCGAAGGGGTAAGCTTACCTAAACTTACTAATCCTTCGAGAATGCGATCGCCTACTTGCTGCCAAGATTCCCTTCCCGTACTCTGGCGACGGCTGTAAGTACGGTAAAATACTGCTTCGCCAGCCGGGGCAGATTCAGGAAACTTACTACTTTTTTGCACCCGCTCTAAATCTCTCACCATAGAAAAAGTCTTGCATTTTTGAGGACAGACTTAAGACTATAAGGCATTTAGATATAGCGGACAATGATTGAAAAATTTAGAGTTTTGCGCTAGTGCTAGAGCCAGTGTTAATTTACCTCTACCCAAAAGCCTTGACTTTTTGCCACCTGTAGTAGAAAGATTTGCAGGTGGATCTGGGCAGATTTAAAAATAAGGTAGGAATACCATAACTAGAGGCAAAGTCAGGAAATTAGTTAAAAAAGCGCGATCGCTTCTCCAAATTTACGAATTTTTGGCTCATGCTTGTGAAGTAAAAATATAGTCACTACTTTAATTAGTTAATAAAATGTCTGCAAAGAAATCTAATCTTTTATTTCCACTCCTAGCTACGGCGGTAGTAGTCGCTAGTGATGTAGCTGCTTACGTTTATTTTCGCGGCGGGGTTGGAGACAGCGCAACTCCTTTAGCTAGTGCCAAAATTGTCCCCGATGAAGCTTTGATGGCAAGTTTTATCTCTCCCAATTCCCAAGCTTGGGAGCAATTGCAAAAGTTTGGCACTCCTGAAGCTAAAAACTTAGTGAATAAGAGCTTACAAGACTTTAACAAACAAACTTTAGCTGAAGCTAACATCGATTACGAAAAAGACTTAAAACCTTGGGTTGGTGGGGTAATGATTGCAGTTTTGCCCCCAAATTCAACTAAGCCAACTCAGACTACCCCAGAATCTTTTAACGTGTTGATGGTTGTAAAAATCAAAGACAAAGTAAGTGCCTTAAATTTTGCAAATAAGCTAAAAGCGCGCCAAAACGTTAAAAATACTGAAACCGACTACAAAGGACAAAAAATTACTGAAAGTATTGAAGGTCAAAGCAACCCAGTTTACAGCAGCGTCCTAAACAACGAATATATAGTAGTTGCCCCAGAAAAAATTGGCGTACAAAAAGCCATTGATACTTTTAAAGGGGAACCATCTTTTGCTACTAAAAAAGGTGCAAATAGCCTGTTAGCAAAAGGTATAGATTTAACTAACCCGATCGCGCAAATTTATCTTCCCGATTATGGCACTGTAGTAGAACAACTAATTGCAAGTAGCCCCAATGCTTCGCAAATTCCCCCCGAAACTTTGGCGCAGTTAAAACAAATCAAATCTGTAATTGCAGGTATAGGGGTAGATAACGATGGGTTGCGAATAAAAGCCCTTGCTGATGTCGATGAGCAACTAATAAAAAATCAATATCAAGCATCTTCAGGCAAATTAGTAGAAATATTACCCGCCGAAACTATTGCTTTGATTACTGGGGCGGGAATTGGCAAAAGTTGGACGGCTTTTAGCAAACAAGCAAAAAATATTCCCCAAGTAAGTTTAGGCTTAGATTTAGCCAGAGTCCAACTGCAAAACTATAACTTAGACTTAGACAAAGATATTTTTGGCTGGATGGATGGCGAATTTGCTTTTGCGGCAATTGCTTCCAAAGAAGGACTACTTGCACCGATTGGATTTGGGGGCGCGTTGGTAATTGATATAGCATTACGGAGATAGATTAAGACGTTATAGTAAAAGGCAGAAGAGCATCTAGGAGCCACTATGCCATCTCCGTACAGTGAAGACCTGCGTCAAAAAGCGATTGCGGCAGTCAAACGAGGT
>JAABUN010002229.1_pt1 | contig 35727 bp, 26 predicted proteins | sample 5559311 | NCBI WGS metagenome assembly JAABUN01 (sample SAMN10711877, study PRJNA513370) | rock metagenome | isolation source: Antarctica rocks | place: Antarctica: Victoria Land, Siegfried Peak sud | reverse complement strand
AGGCCCGGCGGGCCGCGTCGGTGGCCGCCTGCCCGCCGATCACCCACAGCAACACGCCGACGGCCGAGCCGGACCCCTGGGCGATGATGTCGCTGGCCGAACAGGTCCGGCTGGGGAAGTAGAGTTGCAGGAACTCCACCCCCGCCGAGAACAGCACGCACGCCGGCAGCGTCACCCACGCGGCCATCAGCCCCAGGCCCGGCCGGTCGACCCGCAGGGCGGCGACGACACAGAACCCGAGCGGCAGGCCGAGCAGGCAGTTAGCCAGGAAGTCCGAGCGGGACTCGATGTCGTGCCGGTGGCCGATCACCCACCGGAACGCCTCGACCGCGTCGGCCATCGGGCGTGGGACGTAGTGGAACGGGACCAGGCTGCCGTACAGGGTGAACAGCCCCCACCCGACGGCCAGCAGCACGTACCCCTGGCGGGAGTGGCGGGTCGGCGGGTCGGTCACGACCGGGCCGCCCGCTTCGGCAGCCCCAGCGCCTCGCCGGCCGACACGCTCTCGACCGGCTCGACCACCCAGTCCAACAGGCGTAATTCGGCCCACAACAGCGCTAGGGCGAGCGGCATCATCAGCCACCCTGCCAGGTCGTGGACGATCAGGTCACCGAGCCGCTTCCACCCGGCGTGGTAGACCAGCCCGGTGACGGTGATGCGGACGACGTTGCACGCCAGGGCGATCGGCACGGCACTCAGGAAAATAATCGCCCGGTCCACCGCCGGGCGGGACCGGGACAGGACGGCGATGGCCGCGGCCAGGGCCGCGAAGGCGAGCAACATGCTCAACCCGCCGCACGCCTGGTCGACGCCGAGCCGGGTGTCGCCGATGACGATGACGTTCCCCTCGGTGTACGACGCCAGGCCGAGGGTCTGGAAGGCGAAGTTGCCGGCGTCGGTGGCGAACCCCTGCAGCCTGTTCGTCACCCGCTGCTCGACCTGGAACGGCAGCGGCAGCGCGAACGCCAGGGCGGCCACCGCCGGCCACGCCCAGCGCAGCCCCCCCTTCCCGCCGAAGAACAGCACCACGACGCCGGCCAGGCCGAGCATCAGAGCGAACCCCTGCAGCCACTCGCGGGCGATGTTGAACACGTCGGCCCCGACCGCCAGCCCCGCGGCCCCGATTAACAGCGGCAGCCCGGCCAGATCGGGCCAGCGGATGTGCGCCGGGAACAGGTCCCGCCGCGACCAGAGCAGGTAGCCGGCGAACGGGACGATCAGGAAGCCGTGCGAGTAGTCGGCCTTCGTCGCCCAGAGCTGGACGAGTTCGCCGATGACGAAGGCGAACCCGAACAGGACGGCGGCCAGCGTGACGCCCAGGCCGACCCGCCACGGCCGGCTGGCCACCACTTCGGCACTCGGTAGCTGCTTCGACATGCGGGGGTCTCGGCGGGAGGGAGGGAACCGGACGCCGAGCTTGGCTAGGCACCACCTTAGCACCCGCCTCACCGGATTGTCCGGGTCCGGGCGGTTTTCCGGGGCGGCCGGGTTCTACTTATTATGCTATGTTTGCGGCACCGCTCCGTCCGCCCCGCCCCGGAAGCCCGCCCGCCGTGACCCCCACCGAGCTAGAGCCGTTCGCCGACGCCTGCGGGCTGCGCCGCCCGATCGACCTGCGCGTCGTCCGGGCCGACGGGGTTGTCCTCGCGGAAGGGGAACTCGACATCCCGTGCGCCATTGTCGGCCGCGACCCGGCGTGCGAAGTGACCCTGACCGACGCCGACGTGAGCCTGCGGCACGCCTGCATCCAGGCCGTCGGCGGCCGGGTGCTGGTCGCCGACATCGGCAGCAAGGCGGGCCTGGGCATCGGCGGCCGCCGGACCCAGGTGGCGTGGCTGACCCCGACCGACCCGGTCGAGATCGGGCAGTTTCGACTCACCCTCCGGAAGCCGCTGTTCACCCGGCCGACGCTCCCCGACGCCAGCCCGCTGTCCGGCCAGCCGGCGGCGGTGGCCCGGCTGCCGCGGGTGGCCGTGCAGTTCCTGAACGGCAAGAGCGTCAAAGCCCGGTGGGTGGTCGACCGGCCGGTGACGTTCGTCGGCCGGGCCAGGGAGTGCAAGATCACGCTGTCGGCCGACGACATCGCCCCGTACCACTGCTACTTCGTCCTGACCCCGGCCGGCCTGTGGGTGGTCGACCTGGTCACCGCCGCGGGGGTGAGGGTCAACGGCGAGGCGGTCCGGTTCGCCCTGTTGGCCCCCGGCGACCGGCTCAAGATCGGCCGGTTCCGCCTCGGCATCGCCGACCCGGACGACCCGGCCGACTCGAAGACGACGGCATGCATCGTCTCGGCCCCCCGGGTGCCGGCCCCGGTCCCCGCCCCGGCCCCGGCCGCGGCGTTGGCCGTGCCGACGGTCGATCCGGCCCTGACCCCGGTCGTGGCCCAGTTCGCGGCCGCCCAGAACCAGATGCTCGAGCAGTTCCGCCAGTCGATGGCCGGCGTATTCCAGATGTTCGGCGAGATGCACCGCGAGCAGGTGGGGTCGATGCAGGCCGAAATCGCGCGGATGGCCGAGCTGAACGCCGAGATGCAGCGGCTGCAGTCGCAACTGGCGGCCCCCGCGGAGGTTCCGGCCAGCCACCTGCCGGACCCGGCCGACGTGCCGGCGATGAGTGAGGAATCGGCCGGCCAGCACAACTGGGTGTACGAGCGGATGACGGCCCTGCAGAGCGAACGGCAAACGCTGTGGGACCGGCTGACCGGGCTGATGACGGCCGGCCGGGTGGCGGGGGTGTAAGGACGAAGCGACCTCACCCCCCAGCCCCCTCTCCGAAACGGAGAGGGGGAGGAAGAACAAGGCTCCGCCGCCGGAATGGTCACCCCGTCAACCGCCGCAGCGCCTCCGCATACCGCCCCGCCGTCGCTTCGATCACCGCCGCCGGCAGCCGGGGCGGCGGGCTGGCCTTGTCCCACCCCGTCGAGTCGAGCCAGTCGCGCAGGTACTGCTTGTCGAACGACGGCGGCGGCCCGCCGGGCCGGTACTCGGCCGCCGGCCAGAACCGCGAACTGTCCGGCGTCAGCACTTCGTCGATCAGAATCAGTTCGCCGGACGGCAGTGCCCCCCATTCGAGCTTGGTGTCGGCGATGATCACCCCCCGAGCGAGGGCATACGCCGACGCCCGGCGGTAGACGGCCAGCGTCCGGTCGCGCAGTTCGGCGGCGACGGTGGGGCCGACATGACGCACCATGACCTCGAAGGCAATGTTCTCGTCGTGGTACCCCGCCGCGGCCTTGGTCGCCGGGGTGAAGATCGGCTCGGGCAGCCGGTCCGCCTCCCGCAGCCCCGGCGGCAGCGGGACGCCGCAGACGGTTTGTGACTGCCGGTACTCCGCCCACCCCGACCCGGCCAAATAGCCGCGGGCGACGCACTCGACCGGGACGACGGCAGCCTTCTTGACCAGCATCGTCCGGCCGGCCAACTCGGCCCGGTACGGGGCGAACGCGGCCGGCAGGTCGGTAACATCGGCGCTGATCAGGTGGTGCGGTTCGCCGAGCCAGTCGAGCCAGAACTTGGTCATCGCGGTGAGGACGACGCCCTTGCCGGGGACGCCGTCCGCCATGACCCAGTCGAAGGCGCTGACGCGGTCGGTGGCCACCAGGGCGAGGGCGTCGCCGAGGTCGTACACGTCGCGGACCTTACCGCGGGTGACCGGGACGCCGGGGATGTCGGTGGAAACGACGACGGTCATGGCTTGGCTCCCACACGGCGCAGAGGCTGGGGTTCCCATCCCAGGCTTTGCGGTTGGCTTACGCCCCCGATTCGCCTTGACCACCCACCCGGCCGCGCGCGACCATACCCCGATGACCCCGCTCCACCAGCCCGTGCGGACGCTCCTCGACGACGGCATCGCCACCGTCGGCTTCGCCTTCCCGGGCGCGCCGGCCAACGCCTTCACGCTGCCGCGGCTCGCCGAGGTCGTCGGGGCGTGCGAGGCGGCGGCCGCCCGGCCGGACGTGGAAGTCATCGTCGTCCGCAGCGACAGCCCCTTGGGTTTCAGTGCCGGGCACGCCGCCGAAGCGCCGTCCCACCTGCGGGCAGCCGCCGACCGGGCGCAGTTTACGAGTGCGGGCCAACGCCTCCTGACCCGCCTGGCCGAGTTGCCGGTGGTGACGCTCGCCTATATCGAGGGCGAGTGCCGGGGGCCGGGGTTCGAGGTGGCCCTGGCGTGCGACTACCGGCTGGCCGTCGCCGGGCCGGACTCGTGGGTCGGCTTCGGCCCGCATGCCCTCCCGGCGTGGGGCGGGTCGGCCCGGCTGCGGCGGCCGCTCTCCGGCGTCGTGACCGCCCGCGAGGCCGTACAACGTGGGGTGTTCGACGATGCGTTCTGCGCCCGCCGCGGCCGGATCGAACTGCGGCAGTGGCTCGACCGGCTGCAGCGCCGGCCGGTCAAGCCGTGGCGGCGCGGGGGGTGGTTCGGGCCGACCTTGGGCGAGCGGCTGGCGGCCGAGCGGAGGGCGTTCGTCAGCGGCCCGCCGGTCGAGGTCGAGCCGGTCCCGCTGGTGCAGCCGCTCCCCGCCGTGGTGGCCGCGTGGGGGGTGTCGGCCCGGTCGGCGGCGGCGGTCGTGGAAGTCGTCGTCCGCGGCGGCCGGGCCGTCGTCGTTCCGCGTGGAGGGGATGTAACGCTGATCGATGAAGCGTTCGCCGAGGGCCGGCGGCGGGGGCGGTGGACGCCTTTGGAAGAATCGCAGGCGCGGGGCCGGCTGACGGTGGACGAGGACGCCGACACCGACACCGACGGCGTCGGGTGGGTGATCCCGGTCGTGGCGGGGCTGGTCGGCGACCACCGCCCGGCCGGGGGCCGCTACAATCCTCGACTGGTGCCACCGGTTGGGGCTGACCCCGCCGCCCGAGTCCTGGATGCCGGCCGATGCCCCCCGCCGCCAAGCTGCCGCCGCCTAAGGTCCGCCTGCCTCTGGTGAGCGCCGAACTCGACCGGCTCTACCCGGACGCCTCGATCGCCCTGACGTTCGGGACGCCGCTGCAACTGGCCGTCGCCACCATCCTGTCGGCCCAGTGTACCGACAAGCGGGTCAACCTGGTCACGCCGGCCCTGTTCGCCCGGTTCCCGGACGCCGAAGCGTTCGCCGCCGGGCCGCTGGAAGAGATCGCCGAGATGGTGCGGATGACCGGGTTCTTCCGCAACAAGGCCCGGCACATCCAGGGGTTCGCCCGGGCGGTACTTGACTGGCACGGCGGGGAAGTCCCGGCCGACCTCGACGCGCTGGTGAAGCTCCCCGGCATCGGCCGCAAGACCGCCAACGTGGTCCTCGGCGACGCCTTCGGCATTCCGGGGATCACGGTCGATACGCACGTCGGCCGGCTGGCCCGGCGGCTCGGGTTCACCCGCCACGTTGACCCGGTGAAGGTCGAGTTCGACCTGATGAAGCTGGCCCCCCGGCCGGCGTGGACGACGTTCAGCCACCGGGTCATCCTGCACGGCCGGGCGGTGTGCGTGGCGCGCAAACCCGCCTGCCACCGGTGTACGCTGTACAGTTTGTGCCCCAGGCGCGGCGTGGTGGTGGCTGCGCCGACGACGCCGGTCTTGCTCCCCCTCTCCGAAACGGAGAGGGGGAGCAAGACCCGTAGAACAACCGAGTACCCCCGCATGGACCCCCTCCTCGACCGCTTCGTCCGCTATTGCCGGATCGACACCCAGGCCGACGAAGCCTCCGCTACGTACCCGAGTACGCCGGGGCAGCTCGACCTGGCGCGGCTGCTCCGCGACGAACTCCGGGCGATGGGGTACGCCGACGCCCGGATGACCGCGTTCGGCATCGTCCACGCCACCATCCCCGCCACGGTGGACGGGGTGCCGGTGGTCGCCCTCAACAGCCACGTCGACACCAGCCCCGAGTTCAGCGGCGGGGGTGTCAAGCCGCAGGTGATTCGGGATTACCCCGGCGGCGATCTTGTCCTGCCCGCCGACCCGTCGCGGGTCATCCGGGTGAGCGAGTCGCCAGAACTGGCGGCCCTGGTGGGTCGGACCATCATCACCACCGACGGCACGACGCTCCTCGGCGGCGACGACAAGGCCGGGGTGGCCGTCATTATGGAGGTGGCCCGGTTGCTCGCGGCCGACCCGACCATCCCGCACGGGGTCGTCAAGGTCGTGTTCACCTGCGACGAGGAGATTGGCAAGGGCGTGTTGCACCTCGACCCCTCGGACCTCGGGGCGGATGTCGCCTACACCCTCGACGGGGCCGGCACCGGCGAGGTCGAGGGGGAGACGTTCTCGGCAGACAAGGCCACGATCACGATCCGCGGCGTGAACATCCACCCGGCGCTGGCCAAGGGGAAGATGACGAACGCCGTCCGCCTGGCCGGGATGTTCCTCGAACGGCTGCCGACGCGGGTACTAGCCCCCGAGGTGACCGACGGCCGGGACGGCTTCCTCCACCCGTACCACATCGCCGGCGGCGTGCCCGAGACGGTCATCCAGATTCTGCTCCGCGACTTCGACACGGGCAGGCTGGCCGACTACGCGGACCTCCTGCAGGCGGTGGCCCGGCAGCTCGAAACCGAGTACCCCGAGGCGTCGGTCGGGGTGAAGGTGACGCGGCAGTACCGGAACATGCGCGACGGCATGGCCAAGGAGCCGCGGGCGGTGCCGTTCGCGCTCGAAGCGGTCCGGCGGGCCGGGCTGGAGCCGACGGAGAAGGCGATCCGCGGCGGGACCGACGGGGCGATGCTGACGGCCAAGGGGCTGCCCACGCCGAACCTGTCGGCCGGGGAACACAACTTCCATTCGCCGCTCGAATGGGTCTGCCTGGAGGAGATGGCGGCGAACGTGCGGACGGTGGTCGAGCTGCTGAAGGTGTGGGCCGGGCGGTAGCGTGGCGGCAACCTCACCCGCCGGCCCGAGCCACCTCACCCCCCGGCCCCCTCTCCGAAACGGAGAGGGGGAGCAGGGCGTGGCGAGTCCACGGCCGATCCACGCCTCCGATGCGACCCCGCCCCCACTCCCTCCCCCTCTCCGTTTCGGAGAGGGGGCCGGGGGGTGAGGTGGCTCGGGCCGGGCGAACCGCGACCCCGCCCCCCGAGGTGATCTTGCGGCCCCCCGCCGCCGGGCCGTATGCTAACGCCGCCGGTTGTCCTGGTCCGGGGAAGCGCCGCCGATGCCCGCCTGGCTCCGCACACCGTCCGCCCGCTGGCGGGCCGCCGTCGCCGTCGGCCTGGCCGTCTTCGTCGCCGGGTCGGCGGTCCGGTACGCCGACAAGGTCAGCCACAAAAAAGACCGGCAGGGGGGGCAGACGAAGTCGGCCTTCCTGCGGTGGCGCGACCAGATCAAGGCGTTCGAGGCCGGCGACGACATCTACCAGCAGTTCCACTACCCGAACCCGCCGATCCAGGCGCTCATCCTGGCCCCGTTCGCCCGGCTCGACCCGGTCCCCGGTGCCCTCCTTTGGTTCACGCTCAAGCTCGGCATGGCCGCCGCCGCGTGGGTGTGGGCGGTCCGTCTGAGCCGGGACGGCCCCGAGCCGATTCCGCTCTGGGCACTCGTGGCCGCGGGGCTGTTCACGCTGCACCCGGTCCAGGGCGACCTTTCCCACGGGAACGTGAACATCTTCATCGCGTTCCTGGTGTTCGGGAGCCTCGAAGCCTTCCGCCGCGGGTACGACATCACCGCCGGCCTGGCCCTGGCCCTGGCGGTCGGGTGCAAGGTGACGCCGGCGCTGTTCCTGCCGTACTTCCTGTGGAAGCGGGCGTGGCGGCTGAGCGCCGCGGCGGCCGTCGGGTTGGTCCTGTGGCTGGCGGTCGTCCCGGCCGCGGCCCTCGGCTGGGGCCGCGGCCAGACGCCGGCCGAAGGGTGGGACCACAACCGGACGCTGCTCACGAGTTGGTACACGACGATGGTCAAGCCGTTCCTGGTCGACGGCCAGGTGACGAGCGAACACGCCAACCAGTCGCTCCCCGGGCTGACGGTCCGGCTGCTGACGCACGCCCCGTCGGACGTGAACTACGACGAGGACGACCACCGGCCGGTCGCGGCCGGGTTCCACAACCTGACCGACATCGGCCCGGCCAACGCCCGGCTACTGATCCGGGGCTACCAGGCCGTGTACGTCGTCGCGGGGCTGCTGCTGCTCCGCGCCCGGCTGACCGGCCCGGGGGCCGCCCGGCAGGGGCTGCGGGTGGCCGCCGAATTCTCCTATGTGATCCTCGGCATGTTGCTGTTCAGCGAGCGGACGTGGAAGCACCACGGCGTCGTGCTGATGCTACCATTCCTGGTGGCGGCCGCGTTCCTCGCCGTCCGCCGGCCGCCGGGGTTGGTCCGGGCGGGCCTCGCCGTCCTCAACACGATCGTCTTCGCCTTGATCGCCGTCCCGAGCGCCTGGGGCGACAAGGTCCAGGACACCGCCCTGGCCTACGGGTCGCACACGGCCGTGTTCCTGATCCTGCTCGCCGAGGTCGTGGTCATCCTGGGGTGGGAGAACCGGCGGGCGGCGACTGTGGGGCCGGCGGGGCCGGGACCATCGGCGTCGCCCGCGGGTCCGGGGTTTGGGCCGGGGCCACCGGGATGAGTACATCCCCCGCCGGGCCGGCCGCGCCGGGGCTGCACGTCCCGCCCGTCACGCACCCGACTTGGGCGGCCAGGCACGGGCCGCACTGGTCCTTGTTCCGCTTGCCGAACCCGAACCCCTCGAACGACGGCCGGGACGGGATGTAAATCCGGTCCCCCGGCTGGAGCTGGTAATTGGTCGACGTGTCGCCGAGTTGGACGATGTCGAGGTAGCAGACCGGCAGGACGACCCGGCACCCGTCGGGCTGGCTCGGCCGCGACAGGACGATCTTGGCCGTGTCCGCCTGGCGGGTGATGCCGCCGGCCGTCAGCAGGCCGTCGAGTACCGTCTCCCGACCGGCCAGCGGGTAGGCCCGCGGGGAGTTGGCCTCGCCGAGGACGTAGTACACCTTGCTCTCGCGGCCGATGAGCCGGACGTTCACCCCGTAGTCGGCCTTGTCGGCCTTGTCGGCCTTGTCGGCCTTGTCCTTGGGCCGGGCCGCTACGCGGGCTGCGACCGACCGCCGGACCTCGGCCTCAGCCTGCTGGACTGTCTTGCCCGCGACGACCGGCCGGCCGTACTGGCCCAGGTCGATCGTCCCGTCCGGCAGGATCGGCTGGCTCCCCGGCAGTCGGACCGGCGAGTCGAGTTCGGTCGGCTCGACGGCGAGCGTGTCCCCCGGTTCGAGGACGTAGGCCGGCAGCACCGACTTGTTCAGCTCGCGCGGCAGCGGGGCCGGGTTGACGGCGGCCATGCGGAACGTCTCGGCCGCCGGCGTCAGCTTGTGGACCGGCGGGCTAAACCCGAGCGTCGAGGCGATGGTGGTACAGCCGACGCCGGCCTGGAGGGCCACCAGCACGAGCAGAACCGAGGCGGACCGGCGCATTGTAAATCCCTCTCGATGGGCGAACCGCAGGCGGTGGCGGTGGTAGGCCGCGTGCCGGTAGGATCGGTCGGGTAGGGTATTCGGCTTGAGCCGATGGAATGCGTCGGGCGGGAAGTGCCGGTACGGGTTGTGTGGCGGCAGATTCAACACTCGGCAAGACCTTACGCAAGCCCTAACGCCAGCGCGTCGAGCGCCGCTCGGGTGGCCTCCACCTCGGCGCGGCTGGTCCGCGACCGCTGGACGTACCCGCGGTAGCCCAGCCCCTCGTCGCGGGGGACCGGCTCGGCGAACGAGGCGTGTAACTGGTCGCAGCCGGTCGCCCGGATCACCTCGGCCGCGTTCGCCGCCCGCACCTTGCCGCACGGGAGAATCTCGATCCGCCCGGCCGCGAGTTCGACGAGCCGGGCGACGGCCAGCGTCCCCTTCACCGCCGTCGACCGCGCCCCGCGGGTCAGGACGCGGCGGAACCCCAGGGCCACGGCCGTTTCGAGGGCCGCCGCCGGGTCCGGGGCGCGGTCGAACGACCGGTGGATGACGCACGGCACCCCGGCGGCCGCGGCGATGAGTTCCCGGCAGGCGGCCTCGTTCAGGGTGCCGTCCGGGTGGAGGACGCCGAAGATGAACCCGGCCGGGCGGAGGGGGGCGAGGGCGTCGAGGTCGTGGCGCAGGACCCGCACTTCGGCGGCGGTGTAGACGAAGTCGCTCGGCCGCGGCCGGAGCATGAGTACGACCGGCAGCGGGGACACGGCTTGCACCTCCCGGACCACCCCCGGCGATGGTGTCAGGCCGCCGAGGTCCAGGGCGGCGCACACCTCCAGCCGGTCCGCCCCGCCGGCCGTGGCCGCCTCGGCGTCGGCCGGGGTTTCGACCGCGGCCTCGATGAGTACCCGCGGCATCACGCGCCCTCCAAGACGGCGGCCGCGGCGGCCAGACCGGACAGGTACGCGGTTTCGGCCGTCCCGCCGGGCGTGCCGAACCCGTCCCCGGCCAGCACGAGGCGCAAGTCCGGGACGGCGGCGCACCGGTCCGGGTAGGGCGTCAGCGGCCGGCAATAGCGCCAGCGGTGGAGCTGCACGCCGTCCGGCACGGGGGTGAACGCGGCGGCCGCGAGAGTAGCGGCCGGGGCGTCCCACTCCCGCTCGCTCGCCGCCGGGGAGAAGTGGACCGTCCACGCCGGCCCGGCCGGGGAGACGCCCTTGGCGTGGTTGTCGGCGACCCACTCGACCGCGGTCGGATCGGCCGGCCGGGGGTCGCGCGGGTCGGCCGCCAACAGTGTTAGGCAGCGGGTGTATTCGACTTCCCGCAGCCGCCAGAGCAGGTCGCGCGGCAGGCCGAAGCCGGAGTCGAACAGCAGCCGCAACGCCTGCGGCACGGGCGGCGTCAGGACGAGCCAGTCGGCCGCCGCGGCGGCCTGGCCGTTGCTGATTACCGTCCAGGAATGATCCTGAAACGTAACGCGCGTCACCGCGGTTGCCGTCCGCGTCGGCAGGCCGGCGGCCAGGTGTTCGACGACGGATCGCATCCCGCCGGGGGCGACCAGCCACGGCTTGCCACCGGCCTTCGGCGGCAGCCCGGCCGGCGGGTCGGGCCACTCGGCCAACACGCCCGCGGCGGTTAGGCGGCCGAGTTCCGCGGCGAACGCCCGGCCGGTCGCGCTCAGGTACTGACAGCCGTGGTCGAACCGGACGGTGGTGCCGTCCGGCCGTTCGACGCGGCGGGTGGCGAGCCGGCCGCCGACGCGGGGCGACTTGTCGAACAGGGTGACGGCCCGGCCGGCGGCCGCCAGCGTGCGGGCGGCGGTCACCCCAGCTAGTCCGGCCCCGACGACGGCGATCACTTGCCGGCCGCCTTCTCCACGTCGCGGAGGACGCGCAGGGCGTTGCCGCCGAGGATTTTGAGGATGTCCGCCTTCGAGTAGCCGCGGTTCAGCAGTTCCTGGGTGACGAACGGGTACGTCGACACGTCGGCCATCTGGGCCGGCAGCTTGCTAATGCCGTCGTAGTCGGACCCGATGCCGACGTGGTCGACGCCGGCGACTTTGACGACGTGGTCGATGTGGTCGACGATCGTGTGGACCGTCCCGGCCGGGTAGTCGTTGTCCTTCTGCCACGCCTTGAGGGCCTCCTCGAACTCCGCCTCGTCCGGGTACTTCTTCTTCAGTTCGCGGGCCGCGTCGAACATGAGTTTCATGGCCCGCGCCCCCTCGGGGACGACGAACCCGGAGTAGAAGTTGACCATGACGACGCCGTTGTTCGCCTTCACCAGAAGCAGCACGTCGTCCGGCACGTTCCGCGGGTGGTCGGCCACGGCCCGGGCCGACGAGTGGCTGAACACGACCGGGGCGCGGGTGATCTTGAGGGCCGCCTTCATGGTTTCGGGCGAGACGTGCGACAGGTCGACCATCATGCCGAGGGCGTTCATCTCCCGAACCACGTCCTCGCCGAACGGCGTCAGCCCGTTGGCCCGCGGCTTGTCCGTCGCCGCGTCGGCCCAGGCGAGCGATTCGGAGTGCGTCAGCGTCATGTACCGGACGCCCAGGCGGTAGTACGTCCGCAGCACGCCGATCGAGTCGTCGATCGAGTGCCCGCCCTCGACGCCGATCAGCCCGGCGATCTTGCCCGCCCGGCGAATCCGGGCGATGTCGGCCGTGGTCCCGGCCATCTCCATGTCGGCCGGATACCGGGCGACCATCCGGTGGATGACATCGATCTGTTCGAGCGTCTGCGTGACCGCCGCCCCCTTTTTGATGGTCTCGACCGGGACGTAGGCCGACCAGAACTGGACCCCGACGCCGCCCTTTCGCAGCCGCGGGATGTCGGTGTGGAACTGCGGCTGGGGCCGGAGTAGGTCGACGTTGCGGAACGACAGGTCGGCCTTCTTGCGGAGCGCCCACGGCAGGTCGTTGTGCCCGTCGACGACCGGGGCGTCCCTGTGGATGGCCAGGGCCGCCTCGGTCAGCACGACCGGCGGCGGGGCGGCCGGGGCCACGGAGCAAGTGAGGATCACGGCGGCGGCGATCGACCAGCGGGCGGGCATCGGCGGCTTCCCCGGGGTGAACGGTCAGCGGGTGTAGAGGAACGCTTTGCTATTGAGGAGCGCCCACAGGACGTTCTCGTAGGCGGCCTTCGGGTCGGCCGGGTACCGGGCCATGTGCCGGGCGGCCAGGTCGCGCTGGGCCGGCGTCGGCGGCTCGCCGGTCAGGGCGACGAACAGTTCGTCGAGCTTGACCGGCGTCGGACGGGGGTCGCGGGCCAGCCGGTCGGCCCGGCCGTCGGCCCGGCCGATACGCTCCTGGATGTCCTGGCTGTTGAGCAAATGCAGCGTCAACGGCAGGGTCGGGTCGCTGACCCGCTCGCAGGCACAGGCGCTCGCCCGCCCCGGCTTGCCGGCCACATCGAGGAAGTACGCCCCGGCCGCCGCGTCGGGGTGGGCGACGGCCGACAGCCCGGCGTGCCGGTCCTTCGGCAGGTTGGGGAAGTCGCCGGCCGTCCCGGTCGCCCGGACCACGGCATCCAATAACACTTCGGCCGGCAGTCGCCGCGGGTAGAACCGGGCGAACGACTGCGTGTCGGCCGCGTTCGCCGGGGTCGGCGTGGCGCTCAACTGGTACGTCCGGCTCTTGGCGATGACTTTGACCAAGTGCTTGAGCGAGTAGCCGTGGCCGGCCAACTCCCTGGCGAGGGCGTCGAGCAGTTCGGGGTTGGTCGGCGGGTTCGTCGCCCGCAGGTCGTCGACCGGGTCGACGATGCCGCGGCCGAAGAAGTACGCCCAGTAGCGGTTGGCCGCGGCCCGGGCGAAGTGCGGGTTCGCGGGGTCGGTCAGCCAGTCGGCGAACGCCGCCCGGGGGTCGGTCGTGTCGGCGGGCAAGGGGGCCGCGCCCGGCGGGGTCGGCGGGGCGGGCTGGCCGGTCCGCTTGTTGGTCACCCCGCCTGTGGATTTGACGTACACCGCCGTCGCCTTGGTGCGGCCGGTGAGGGCCTGGCCGGCCGCCGGCACGTCCTTGCGGCCGACCCCGCCGTACACCGCCGCCAGCCCCCAGTAGTCGTCCTGGGTCCACTTCTCGTAGGGGTGGTGGTGGCACTGGGCGCAGGCGAGGCGCTGGCCGAGGAACAGTTGGCTCACGTCGTCGGCGAACTGCTCGGCCGTCGTCACCTCCCGCAGCCACGCCACCGGCGGCGACTTCGTCTCGTCGCCGGCGCTGGTCAAAATGGCCCGGGCGAACTGGTCATACGGCACGTCCCGGGCGACGGCCGACCGCAGCCACTCCTGGAACCCGAACGCCCCGGCCGCCCGGTCGTCCCTGCCGCCGCGCTTGACCCGCAGCACGTCCGCCCACCGGGCCGCGAACAGGGCGGCGTACCCCGGCGTCTCGACCAGGCGGTCCACCAAGTCGGCCCGCTTGGTCGGCCGCACGTCGGCGAGGAAGCCGGCGACCTCGGCCGGTGTCGGCAACGCGCCGGCCAAATCGAGCGTCGCCCGGCGGACGAACTCGGCGTCGGTACACAGGCCCGACGGGGCAATGCCGAGGGCGCGCCACTGGTGGCTCGTCGCCACGTCGACACTGGTCAGGACCGGGAAGTCGAATGGGGCCGGCGGGCCGGGCTGGGGGACGGTCGCCTGGAACACGCTCACCAATCCATTGAACCGGACCATGACGGCCGCCTGGCCGGTGACCGGGAGGGCGTCGACGCGGCCGGCGTCGGTCACGGTCGCCACGCCGGTCGCGTTCGACTCGTACTGCGCCCGGCGGGTCACGTCCTCGGTCCGGCCGTCGGCGTAGTGGGCGGTGACGGCGAGCTGCTGGATCGCCCCGCGATCGACGACTCGGGCCGCCGGGGTGACCGTGACGTTCACCAGGGCCGCGTCGGCGGCCGAGCCGTAGGGGGCACCGGCCGCGATCCACCGCCGCAGCAGCGCGTATTCCTCGCTCGCCGGGTCGAGCTTCTTGCCGCCGCCGTGGGCGACGGCCCCGGTCGCCTTGGTCAGGAACAGCGACGAGTCCGGGGCGGCCGGGAACAGCCGTCGGCCCCGGGCCTCTTTGACGAGGGTCGTGTAGTCGAGTTCCGGGTCGAAGCCGAGGAGCGACAGCCGGAACCCGTTCTGGCCGGCGATCTTGCCGTGGCACCCGCCGGCGTTGCAGCCGAGCTTCGTCAGCACCGGCTCGACCTGGTGGGGGAAGCTGACCGGCGGCGGGGTTGCCGGCAAGCTCACCGTCACCGGCACCCGTACCGAAGCGCCGCCGGCCGTCGCCGTGACGACCGCGCTGCCGCCGGCGAGCGGCACGACCCGGCCGTCGGCCTCGACGCGGACGATGCCGGCCGGCATGGCGGAATACGTCGCGGCGTGGGTCACGTCGGCCGGCCGGCCGGCGGCGGTCGCGGTGACGATCAGTTGCCGGGCGTCGTCGGCGTGGGCCAGGGTCAGGGCCGGCGGGGCGGCGGTCAGCGGGACGGCGAACGCGAGGGCGAGGGCGAGCATCGAACGAAATCCCCAAGGCGAACGGGGAAAGGCGGGTCGTGTAGTTGAACAGATCGCCGGCCGAATTACAACCGGCCGGCCGCGAGGGCGACGAACTTCGCCAGGAACACGTAGTGGATGGAGCTGGCGGCCAGGTCGAAGAAATGCAACAGTTCGTGAAAGCCCACGACGCCCGGCCACGGGTCGGGCCACTCGGCCACCTCGATCACGGCCCCGACGGTGTACACCACGACCCCGGCGACGAGGTACGCCATGCCGCGGCCGCCGTATGTCCGGTAATACGCCCGCGTCGGCATCAGCATGATCCCCCCGACGAGGAAATACAGCGCGATCGTCAGCCGGTAGTCCGGGGCCGGCAACAGCCACAGGCAGGCCACCCCGGCCAGGGCCGCGACGACGGTCGCCGACTGGAACCCGATGCGCGACCGCCGCAGCAATCCGGCGGCCATGACCGGCAGGCCGGTCCCGGCGACCAGGCCATAAATCGCCGAGCGGTCGAGCGTCCGCCAGATTTGCCGGGCCTCCGGGGACGTGTAGCTCAGCCCGTGGAACAGACCGCTGGCGGTGTAGAGCGTCACCAGGCAGACGCCGTAGACGGCCAGAGCCAGCCGCATATGCCGGGGGGCCGGCCGGGCCAATCGGACGAGGAACAGGGCGGCCACCAGTGCCCACGCGGCCCCGGCCAAGTGCGAGGCGGAACTGACCGAGTCGTGGAAGTCCATGCCGGGGACCGGGCCTCGCGGGGTGGGTGGAATTGCTTGGGAGTGGAGCCGTTCGTAGAATGCCAACCCGCCCTGTTGTAGTTCGTTGGGGACCGATCGTCATGACACCCGACACCACCTACCCGCTGCCCAGCACGGTTGATCTGACTGGTTTGCCCGAGCCGTTCGCCCGCGAAGTGGTACGGCTCATTGCGGAAGAGCGCCGGAGGCAGGCGGCGGCCGGCCCGCCACCGACCGAGCGGCAAAGCATCATTGGCATGTTCGCGCACCTGGGGCTTCCGACGCCGACACTCGAGGAGTTCCAGCAAGCCCGCCGGGAGATGTGGGCGGACTGCCTCCGCGAGTCCCCGGACCCGGACAAGTGAACGACATCCTAGCCGACACCCACACCGCGATCTGGTCGCTGTTCGACCCGGCCCGCCTCTCGGTTGCGGCGTCGAGAGCCTTGCAGGTTGCTCAAGTGGCCGGCGGGCGTGTTCTCGTGTCAGCCGTTACCCCGATCGAGACGACCTACCTCGCCGAGAGGAGGCGTGTCGCGAGCCATGTTCTGCCGGCCTTGTGGGCGGCCATCGACGACCCCACCAGGCCGTTCGACATCCTCTCGGTCTCGTCGGCCGTGGCCCGTGTCCTCGACCGAATCTCCCGTGGAATTGTCTCCGACATGCCCGACCGCATCATCGCGGCCACGGCCCTCGCCCACGGCCTGCCGCTCGTGTCGGCCGACCGGAAGATTCGTTCGCTCGCCGTCCTGGGCCTTGCCATCGTCTGGTGACCGCCCCGCCCGCGGGTAGTCACGTTCGGGCTAGAAGCCTCTAAAACTCAGAGTTGTGTATCCGATGCCGATGCCCGCCGTCCGCACGATCTTCCTCGACTTCGGCAACGTCATCGGGTTCTTCGACCACAACCGCGCGGCCGCCCAACTCGTCCCCTACACCGACCTGACCGCCGCCGAGTTGGAGCGGGCCGTCTGGGGGGCGGACATCTTCGACGACTACGAGTGCGGGGCCGTGACGACGGCCGACTTCATCCGGGCCTCGAAAGAGGCGGGCCGGCTGACCTGCTCGGACGCCTTCTTCATCGAAGCGTTCGCCGACATCTTCACGCGCAACGAGGAAGTCTGCGCCGTCGTCCCGAAGCTCAAGCCGCGATACCGGCTGGTGCTGGCGTCGAACACCTGCGTCGCCCACTACGACCGGTACTGCCGGGAGTTCGCCGACATCATTCCCTACTTCGACCACCTCTGCCCGTCGTTCGAGGCCGGGTCACGCAAGCCCGCCGCCGCGTACTTCGCCTACTGCCAGCGGTTCGCCGACGCCGACCCGGCCGACTGCCTGTTCGTCGACGACCTGGCCGGCCATATCGCGGCCGCCGGGGTCCACGGCTGGCGGGCGGTCCAGTATAAAACAGACTCCGGGTTCGTCGGGAACCTGCGTGCGGCCGGCGTCGTCGTCGGCGATGATTAGCCGGCGACCGGCCCGGAACAGGAGCGGCGTATGACGAGTCTCGAGCAGTCCGACCCGGAAGTCTGGCACGCGATCCAGGCGGAGCGCGCCCGCCAGCGTTACGGCCTCGAACTCATCGCGTCCGAGAACTACGCCTCGCCCGCGGTCATGTCCGCCCAGGGGTCGGTCCTCACCAACAAGTACGCCGAGGGGTATCCCGGCAAGCGCTACTACGGCGGCTGCGAGTTCGTCGACGAGGCCGAGCGGGTGGCCATCGACCGGGCCAAGCGCCTGTTCGGCGCGGCCCACGTCAACGTCCAGCCGCACTCCGGTGCCCAGGCCAACATGGCCGTGTTCCTGGCCGCCCTGCAGCCGGGGGATACCATCCTCGGCCTCGATCTCGCGCACGGCGGCCACCTGACGCACGGGATGAAGTTGAACTTCTCCGGCAAGTATTTCCAGGTCGCCAGCTACGGCGTGACCCGCGACACGCACCGCATCGACTTCGACCAGGTGGCGGCGTTGGCCCGCGAGCGGAAGCCGAAGCTGATCATCGCCGGGGCGAGTGCTTATCCCCGCACGATGGAGTTCGACAAGTTCGCCGCCATCGCCCGCGAGGTCGGGGCGCTGTTCATGGTGGACATGGCCCACATCGCCGGGATCGTCGCGGCCAGAATGCACCCGGACCCGGTCCCGCACGCCGACTTCGTCACGACCACCACGCACAAGACCCTCCGCGGCCCGCGCGCGGGCATCATCCTGTGCCAGGAGAAGTGGGCCAAGGCGATCGACTCGGCCGTCTTCCCCGGCATCCAGGGCGGCCCCTTGATGCATGTCGTCGCGGCCAAGGCGGTGGCGTTCCAGGAAGCCCTCGGACCCGGCTTCCGCGAGTACATCGCCCAGGTCCTCGTCAACGCGGCGACGCTCGCCGAGGAAATCGCCCGGGCCGGCTATACCGTCGTCTCCGGCGGAACGGACACCCACCTGCTGCTCGTCGACGTGTGCGGCAAGGCCGGCGTCACCGGCAAGCGGGCCGAGCAGGCCCTCGACGCGGCCGGGATCACGGTCAACAAGAACATGATCCCCTACGACCCCCGCAAGCCGATGGACCCGTCGGGGGTCCGCCTCGGCACCCCGGCCCTCACCACCCGCGGGATGAAGGCGGCCGAGATGCGGCAGGTGGCCAAGTGGGTCACCGACGTACTCGCCCGGCCGGACGACGACGACCTGCTGAGCCGCATCCGCGGCGACGTGCGTGACCTCTGCCAGCAGTACCCGGCCCCGGCCGAGAACCTCTAAGCACATGGCCGCAGTCATGTATCATGTCCCCTCCCCCCTTGTGGGGGAGGGTTAGGGTGGGGGGGGTAACTCGCCAATGCGGGGGGGCGTCGGAGCGCTTCGGGGTCGATCGTACTGGGCCGGCCACCCCCACCCCAGCCCTCCCTACAAGGGGCGAGGGGACCGGACAAAAAACTCGGGTCAAGTTCTTAGCGAAGGTTTCAATCGCGTGTAGCAGACTCCGGAGTGGCCCGCTTCGCCGTCCTGAAAAACGCTCTAACGGAAGGATGTCGGCGTGAACCCCGGTGCGCTGCTCGCCGTGCTGGTCTGCCTGGGCGTCGTCGTGGCGACGGTGTTCGGGTTCGAGATCGCCGTCTTCCGCCTGGCCTGCCGCCTCTGTGGGGTGCCCCAGCCGGGGTTCGCGCGGACCGTCGGCATGGTGTCGGTCCTCCTCGTCGTGCCGGGGCTGGTCGACGGGGTCGTGTACGCCGGCCTGCACTCGGCCTACCAGGCGAGTTCGTACCCGATCTGGGAGGCCGGGCTGGTCCAGTTCTTCGTCGCCCTGCCCGTCCACATGGCCATCTGCTCGGCCATCCACGCCCGGATGATCAACATTTACCTCAACGAAGGCGTGGCCGTCTGGTTCGTCGAGAAGCTGCTAAAGTTGGCCCTGCTGCTCGTCGTCGTCGGGGTCGTCGCGGCGGCCGTCCTGGTCCGGCAGCTCAAGTGATGATGCGCCTGTTCGCCACCTGCGCCCGCGGCCTGGAGCCGATCCTGGCCCGCGAACTCGAGGGCATCGGGGCGGCGGCGATCACCCCCGGCCGCGGCGGCGTCGCCTTCGCCGGCCGGATGGACACGATCTACAAAGCCAACCTCTGGCTTCGCACCGCCGTCCGAGTGTTGCGGCCGGTGCTAGAGGCGACCGTCCGCGACCCGGACGAGTTGTACGACGCCGTCCGGTCGGTCGACTGGGCCGAACACATGAGTCCCGACCACACGCTGGCCGTCGATTGCAACGTCAAGAACTCGGGCCTGACGCACTCGCAGTACGCCGCCCGGCGGGTCAAGGACGCGATCTGCGACCAGTTCGTGGACAAGTTCGGCCGCCGGCCGAGCGTCGATGTCGACACGCCGGCCGTCGGTCTCAACCTGCACGTCAGCCACGACAACGCGGTCCTGAGCCTCGATAGCTCGTGGCACTCGCTGCACAAGCGCGGCTACCGGCCGGTCCAGGTGCGTGCCCCGCTAAACGAGGCCTTGGCCGCCGGATTATTGCTGCACATGGGATATGACGGCAGCCGGCCGCTGTTCGATCCACTGTGCGGGTCGGGGACGTTCGCCGTCGAAGCTGCGTGGATCGCCACCCACCGGCCGCCGGGGCTGACGCGCAAGTGGTTCGCCTTCTACGGCTGGCCGGGGTTCGACCGCGGCGACTGGGCGGCCGTCAAAGACGCGGCCCGCCGGGGCGTCAAATCGACGCTGCCGGCCCCGATCGGCGGGTCCGACATCCGGGCCGACGCGGTCCAGCACGCCACCGAGAACGCCCGGGCGGCCGGCGTCGGCCACCTGTTGACCTTCGACCAGCGGGACGTGCGGATGGCCCGGCCGCCGGGCGACCCGCCGCCGGGCGTATCGGGGCTGGTCGTCTGCAACCCGCCCTACGGCGAACGGCTCGGCGACGAGGCCGACCTGCTCGAACTTTACCGGACGCTCGGCGACGTGGTCCGGGCGCACTGGGTCGGGTGGGAGTTGGCGGTGTTCACGGCCGACGGCCCGCTGGCCCGGCAGATCCGCATCCCGGCCCGGCCGCGGACCTCGACGCCCTTCTTCAATGGCAGCATCAACTGCCGGCTGTGGCAGTTCGGGGCGTGAGTAAAGCCCGGGGACCGCCGTCCCCGGGCTTTCTGACACCTACTTCCCGTGCTCCGCCACCCGCTTGCGCACGTCGGCGAGGGCCGCCTGGAACCGCTCGTCGGACAGCCCACCGTAGTCGGCCTCGAACCGCTTGGGCGTCAGCCCTTCACGCAGGCCGGTCGTCGGCGGGACGGCCGCCTCGGTATCGAAGGTGTCGCGGAGCTTGCCGAGGTGCCCCTTGTCGGCCAGCAACTTCTGGGCGAAGGCGATGCCGGCCAGGTCGGCGGCCAGGTCGACGAAGCTGAACCCGCTGTCGCCGCCCAAGTCCTTCACCTCCTTGGTCAGGCCGGCCAGTTCGGCCCCCTTCGCCCCGACGATTTCCGTGAGGGCCGCGCTGACGGCGAAGTGCTGGCACAGGTCGCGGCGGCCCCGGACCGACGGCCGGCCGAGGACGGCCAGCCGCTCCTGCCGCTCGGCGTCGGTTTCGACCACCCGGACCATGTCGCGGGTGATCAGGTTGTCGCGCAGGATCGTCGAATCGTCGAGGCCGATGCCCAGGCCGATGAGGAACGCCCCGGCCGCGTCCGGCCCGCCGGCCGTGGCCGCCACGTCGGCCGCCGCCCGGACCAACTCGTTGGTCAGCTTGTCCCCGCGCGGCCGGTCGGCGGCCGGCCGGTCCCGGATGTCCCGGGCGCGGACCGTGATCGCCCGCACCACCTGGCGGGTGGCCGCCCGCTTGTCGTCCCGCGGGTCGGGGGCCGGGGCCGGCGCGGCGTCGGCCGCCTTCGGCATCGGCTTGCCGGCCGGCGCGGGCGGGTCCGGGGCGGCCGCCACCCGCGCGGCCGGCTCGGCCAGGCGGGCCAGGGCGTCGAGGTGGTCGGCGGCCCGCATGTCCTTCGGGTTGGCCGCGGCCAGCGTCTTGTAGATCACGGTCAATCGGTCCCGGGTCATCGGGGACAGGTCGGCCCACGCCCGCACCTTGCCGGTCCGCAGTTCGTCGGCCCACAGGTGGACGGCCACCAGGTTCAGCGGGTCGAACTGGATGGCGAACTTGGCCCGGGCCGCCTGCCCGTCGCCCAGGCGTGGCCGCATGACCGACCGGCCATCCGCGGCTCCGGCAGCCCCGAGCCACGTCCCGAGATGGTGGACCAGCACCTCGGCCCGCTCGGCGGCGGTCCGCGGCACCCCGTCCCGGAGTAGCAGGTGCGTGGCAAACGGCCCCCGCACCGTGCCGAACGCCTCGCCGCCGGCCCCCTTGTCCGCCCCGGCGTAGCCGAGGGGCCGCGGGGTGAACCCGATCACCAGCGCCGCGTCCGGCCCGGCCTTCACCTTCCGCTCGAAGTCCTTGAAGGCGGCGGGCAGGTCTTCGGCCCCGTCGTCGACCGGCCACTGGCCGACGCCGACCACGTCCAGCGTCACGTTCGCCTGCTTTTCGAGGACCGCCGACGCCTCGGCCACCCGCGCCCGGTAGGCCCGTTCCCACGTCGGCCGGGTCCGCGGGTCGGCCAGGTCGGCGTACACCTTGACCTGCACCCGGAGCGGGGCCGTGGCCGCCGGGGCGGCCGGCAGGTCGTCCGGCTTCGGCAGCGGGGCGGCCAACTCGACCCCCTGGAACCCGGTCCCCGTCTCGGTCGGCACGAAGGCGTAAGCCGAGTACGGGTCGAGGGCGAATTGCACCGGGTCGGCCCCGGCCGGGCGGTACGCGAATTGCGGCTGCCGGCCGACCGGGACGGCCCGCGTCTCGAACGCCGCCAGCCGGACCGCCACGGCCGGCCCCGGCGGGTGGCTGATCTCGAACGTCACCGGCTGGTCGGTGGCGTTGGTCATCACCACGATGGCGGCGGGAGCTGGGCCGGCGAATAGGGCCAGCACCAAGGCGGTCGACAGTATCCGCGGCATCCGGGGAACCTCGGGCGGCCGGGCGGGGCCGGCGGGACACAGGTTCCGCGATCCTAGCAGACGCCCCGGCGGAAGCAAGTTGCCGGCCCCGCCGGCCCGGGCCGAGCGGCTCCATGTTCCCGCGGCCGGCACGTCGGCTTGACACGCCCGGCCGACATCTTATAGTCCGCCCCTGACCAGTTCCCGGCGGGGGGTCGGGCCACGCCACCGCGCGGCCCGGCATGCCGGGCTGGCGACCGAGCGACGGGGGTAGCGTGGGCGGACATGCCGCGATCATCTGGGCTGGGCTGGCGACCGCGGCGCTCCTGGCGGCCGGGGCCGTCGCCGCCCAACCGCCCCCCGAGGCCGCCCCGCTGGTGCCGCCGCCGGCCCCAGTCCGGGACGCCTTCCCGGCCCAGCCGGTGGCCACCCACCCGCCCCCCCCAACCCCCGACCCCCCAACCCCCCACCCCGCCCCCCCCCCCCCCCCGTTGCGGGAGCCGCCGCTGACCTCGAACGCCCCGCCGGACCGGCCGCCGGGGCCGCCCGGGACGCCGGACGCGGGCCTCGGCACCACCGGCCCTACGGGGCTGGCCCCGACGGCCCAGCAGCGCTACCTGTTCGGCCCCCGGTACGGCGTCGCCCCGAACTACAACATCATCCCGGACGAAACCAACAAGGATGTCACCAAGGTCGTCTACACCGGCGGCATCATCGTCAACATCACGACGAGCGGGACCGGCCAGGTCCGCGAGGTCGAGTTGCGGACCGACACGGCCGTGGCGTGGATCAGGAGTCCGAAGGGGCGCAAGGCCAGCGGGGCGCTGAACACGCCGATCGACTCGACGGTCGGCGGCCGGACCGAGGTCGAACTGTACCTGAGCGGGAACGTCGAGGTCCGGACCGTCACCGTCGACCCGCGGGGCGTCCGGACCATCTCGGAAATCCTGCGGGCGAACGAGGCGTACTACGACGCCACCAACAACAAGGGCGTCAACCTGGACGCCCACCTCGAGCTGCAGGTGCCCGGCCTGCCGGAGAACGTCCGGCTGGACGCGGCCGAGATCGACCAGCTCGGGGTCAACCACTTCGAGGCGTTCAAGACCCGCCTGGCGGCCAGCAAGCGGCCGAGCGACCCGGGGCTGAACTTCACCGCCGCCCGGAGCGAGTTCACCCGCGAGCGGACGGTCCGCACGAACGTCTTCGGCGTCCCGTACCGGAACCTGCGGACCGGCCAGGAGGAGGTCGGGTTCGAGCAGATCCTGACGAGCTACAGCGTCACCCCGCGGGTGTTCGACGTGCCGTTCTTCTACCTGCCGCGGACCCGGGTCGACATCAGCGAGCCGTTCGGCCCGCTCGTCGGGTTCGCCACGGCGAACGACCGCATCCGCGGGTTCCAGGTGTACACGACGTTCGACCTGTACAAGCTCCTGGCCCTCCGCGGCCCGCCCGGCCACCGGTGGGTGCTGTACGCCGACTACTACAGCGCCCGCGGGGCGGCCGGGGGCACCGAGTACGACTACGTCGGCAACGACCTGTTCGGGCTGGTCCGCCGGGACGACCAGGGGAACGTCCTGAACCCCGAGGTGAACCAGCCGTACTCCGGCCTGTTCCGGGCCTACGTGCTGAACGACACCAAGAAGAACCGGGTCCTCAACCCGCGGCGGGACGTGGACATCCTGGGCGGCAACCGGGGGGACGAGCCGATCCCGCCGGCGTACCGCAGCCGCATCCAGTTCCGGCACAACCAGGACGTGTACGAGAGCGGCACGACCTGGATGCGGCTGCTGGCCCAGGCCGAGTACTTCAGCGACAAGAACTTCTACGAGCAGTTCTACAAGTCGCAGTTCGACCAGTTGCCCAACCAGGAGACGTTCGCCTACCTGTACGGGGCCAACGGCCACGTCGGCGGGTCGCTGCTGACCCAGGCCAAGCTCGAGCGGCCGTACGTCACCGAAACCGAGTGGCTGCCGCGGGCCGACGGGTTCATCGTCGGCCAGTCGCTCCTGGGCCTGGCCAGCTACACGGCCCGGGGTAGCGCCGGGTACGCGCAACTGCGGCCGACGACGGTCTTCCCGTTCGCCCCCGAGGTGACCGACCGGGAGGCCGAGACCGCCCGGTTCGACCTGATGCAGCGGCTCGAGGTGCCGATCGACGCCGGCCCGATCCGGGTGACGCCCTACGGCGTCATGGACCTGACGTACTACACGAACGACATCAACAACTACAACGGCGGCATCCCGAACCGGTTCGCCGCCGGCCAGCCGCTGACCTTCCTCGTGCCCCCGCCCCCGCCGCCGCCCGGGGCCAAGTCGGACGACCGCGGCCGGTTCTACGGGGCCGGCGGCGTCGAGGTGTCGACCCAGGTGTCCCGGCTGTACGGCGACGCGACGAGTGAGCTGTTCAACGTCAACGGGCTGAACCACAAGGTGGTCTTGAAGGGCAACTACTACGCCGCCTACTCGGACACCCCGTACTACCGGCTGCCGCAGCTCGACCGGCTGAACGACGACGCGACCGACCAGAGCTACCGGGCCAGCCGGCCGTTCCAGCGGTTCTTCATCACCCGCCCGGACGGCCAGCCGACGCCGGGCGGGTTGGCCCTGAACAACTCGCCGCTGTACGACACCCAGCAGTACGCCATCCGCCGGGTGCTGGACAACAAGCCGGACACCCTGGACAGCCTGGAAGTCGTCCAGGTCGCCCTCGACCAGCGGCTCCAGACCAAGCGGGGGTTCCCCGGCAACCAGCACACGGTCGACTGGATGACGCTCAACCTGAGCGGGTCGGCCTTCCCCAACCAGGACCGGGACAACTACGGCCAGACGCTGGCGTTCCTGGAATACAACTACCTGTGGCACCTGGGCGACCGGACCTCGTTCACGTCGGCCGGGTGGTACGACCCGGTCGACAACGGCCCGCGGTACTACAACGTCGGGGTCAACTTCAACCGGCCGGACGGGACGAACTTCTACCTCGGCTACCGGCACACCGACCCGGTCAACAGCCGGGCCGTGACGGCGTCGATCACGTACAACCTGAACCGCAAGTATTCGCTCAACGTCTTCTCGACGTATGACTTCGCCAACAACTCGGCCCTGTCGAACCAGGTCAGCCTGGCCCGGACCGGGGCCGACGTGACGCTGTTGTTCGGCGTGTCGTACAACTCGCTGCAGAACAACTTCGGCCTGCAGTTGGCCCTCGTCCCCAACCTGGTCGGGGTGAGCGGGGCGCGGCAGTACTCCCCGGCCCTCGGCCGCCGGTGACCGCATGACCCCGCCGCCCGCCCCGCCCCCGTCGCTCCAGAACGACCGCCGCCGCGCGAGGTCGAGTTGGCCGGCCAAGTTCGCCATCGCCGGCCGCGGCCTCCGGGTCGGGGTCCAGGGGCAGCCGAGCTTCTGCGTCCACTTCTTCTTCGCCGTCCTGGCCGTCGCCGCCCTGGCCGTCCTCAAGTGCCCGGCCGCCGACTGGGTCGTGGTGCTGCTCTGCGTCGGCCTGGTGTTCACGGCCGAGTTGATGAACACGGCGGTCGAAATCCTGTTCCGCGGGTTCGACCAGGCGACCCGGGACCGCGTCTACCCGGCCCTCGACGTGGCCGCTGGGGCGGTGCTGGTGGCCAGCATTACCGCTGTTGCCGTCGGGGCAGTGGTGTTCGGCCGGCAGTTGTTGGTGCTGATGGGCTATCTGGACGGTTAACGGCCGGGAGTGGGCCGCTCGCTCCGCGAGCGGTCAGTACCCGTGGCAGGTCGCCGGTAGGTATGACCTCTCGCGGAGCGAGCGGCCCACGCTCTACTACCAGGTGTATTGCACACTCAGCCCGATCCCCTGGACGAACACGTCGGTCGTCCGCAGCGTCGGCCGGGGCCGGACCTCCGCGAGCGGCGGGGCGGCCCCGGCCGGCAGCGGGAAGTTCGGGATGCGGGTCACGTCCACGAACGGGTCGATCTGGTCGCCGGCCCGCAGGACACTGTTGAGGAACAGGAAGTTGTACCCGACCCCGACCTTCAGGTTCGGGGTGACGTAGTACCCGACCTTCAGCCCGGCTTCGGGCAGGACGCCGAACCGGCTCTGGGTGTACCGGCCGATGTTCGCCCCCTCGAGGGCCAGCAGGCCGCCGGACGAGTACGTCTGCCCCGCCGCCGTGTTGATGACCTGGCCGCCGTCGATCTGGGCCGTCTGGAACACCGTCCCCAGGGCGACCGACGCCCGCCCCTCGGCGAACCACCGGCTGCCGATCCGCCGCTCCCCCCGCAACCCGAGCTGCGCCCCGTAGAAGTGGTTCTCGGTCCGGAATTGGTCGGACACCACCCCGGACGTGGCCGTCGGGACGCCGATGCCGAGCTGCGACTCGGGCGTCCGGACGAACCGCTCGGTGATGTTCAACTGGTCCGACAGGCTCAAATACCGGAACCCGCCGAACAGGGCCGACGGCCGGCACGGGTCGCACCCGAGCGCCCGCGCGACGTTCACCTCCGCCCCCCACAGGCTCGTGTTCGGGTGGACCAGCACCCCGCCGGCCGCCAGCCCCGGGGCGGCGACGATCTGGGAGAACGGGGCACTGGTGTTGGCATTGATGAACGGCCGGGCCAGGAGGGCGTCCCGACTCGAGTTGGCGACGAAGTCCTTGCCGAACGAGGGGACGAAGAAGATGCGCCCCTCGACCCCCCACAGGCGGTCCGGGGTCAGCCAATACGTCGCCGCGAACCGGCCGCCGGCGCTGACGGACGAACTCAGCGTGTCCCCGCCGAACAGCGTTCGGGTGCCCGGCTGACCGAGGATGCCGTTCGACTCCGGAGGGCCGGTGGTGACCAGCACCGGGACGCGCGGGGCCTTGGTCCACCAGAGCAACAGTTCGCCCGACACGTCCAACCGCCCCTGCCCGCCCGGCCGGGCCAGGCCGGTCAACAGCCCGGTCGGCCCGGCCGGGTCCACCGGGCCGGCCGCCCCGCCGTACAGCGGCACGTCGAGGTGTGGCGGCGGTGCCAGCGCCGGCCGGCCCACCGGCGGGGCGACCTGCTGCGGGCCGCCTAACCCCGGCGGGGGGTAGGCCGGCGGCACGGCATACGCCCCGCCGTCGGCGTACACCGGCGGGGCCGAGAAGCCCGGGGGCAGAACGAATGACGCGGCCGGGGCACCGGGCAGTGGGGTCGGCGGGCCGCCGTAGACCGTGCCCGGCGGCGGCGGGGCGACCGGCGCGGTCCCCGGGGGGTTGTTCTCGACCGTGACCGACGGCCCGGTGAGAACCCGCGGCTGGGTGAGCGTTCCCGCCGGCGGGGCCGGTGCCTGGCCGCGACTCACAGCGGCCGGCTGGGCGTCAAAGGCCTTGAGTCGGGCCGCGCGAGGGGCGGCGGGCGGGGATGGGTCTTGCCCGGCCGCCGAAAGGGCCGGGGCCGCCAAGCCGACGACGACTCCGGCCGTGATGAGTCCGCGCATCGGTGTCACCTCCTGTAAATTGCCCCGCCGCCACGGTCCGTGTGGCTCGTACTCCTTCGGCCGCAGGCGGCGGGTACCACGATTCTCCTGAGAGAAAGCAGCGCCCCGAGGGTGCCGCGCACCCGCACATCCGGACAACTCGCCGGACGGAGGGCGGTCGCTGAAACCGCCCAGTCTGCCCCGGCGCGGCGTCACCAGTTTGGGGGGCCGTTAGCGGGCGGGCAGTTCGCCCCGTTTCGTTAATCCGCGGCGATCGGGGCGGCCGATGAGATGGGCGAACGGCCGGGGCACCGGCGACTGGTCAAACCGGGGGGACTGTAATGAGCCTGCGAAACTGGACGATGACCGCGGCGGCCGGCGTAGCGGTGACGGTCACCTCCCTCCCGGCCTACGGGTTCTTCCCGCCGCTGCCGGTCGGGTCGGAGCCGGCCCCGGTCACGGTGGCCCAGCCGCCGGCCGCCGCCCCGATCTTGATGAACCCGATCATTCCGGCGGCGGTCGTCATTCCGCCGAACGTGCAAATCCCGCCGGTCCCGCCGCCGCCGATCGTCCCGCCGGTCCCGGTCGTCCCGATCGGCGTGCCGGTCCAGCCGTGCCACCCTAGCCCGCAGGGCGTCCCGGAGCCGGCGACGATTCTGTCGGGGCTGCTGGGGCTGGGAGCGGTCGGCGCGGCCCGGCGGCTGCGTCGGGGGAAGTGATTCGCCACGCCCCGGCGACCGGGGCGGATTGCGGAATCGGGACGAGCGAGTAATGCGGCAGGGCGGTCCGGTCGAGGGCGTCGGCCACGTCGACGGCCCGGCGGAACCGGCCGCGGTAGTGCTTCAAGAGCCGCCCGAGGCGGCCGGTGGTTTTGTTAATGCCCACATACGTCCGCCACTTCGCCAGCCGCCCGAGCGCCAGTTTCGGCTGACCCGGGTCGAACTCCCACGGGTGGAAGTAGAGCATCGCGAGCGGCGACCCGGCCCGGCCGAGCTGGGTAATCCCGGCCCGCATGGCCGCCGGCGGGAACAGCCGGAAGTAGCCGCCGCCGGCCACCGGCAGGTTCTGGCCGGCCACCCGCCACGTCGCCGGCGGCAGCTCGACGATCTCGCGCTCGTGCCCCGCCGCTAGGAACGGCACCCGCGGGGCGGCCGGGACACCGTACCGGTCGTGCCGGACCGGGAACACGCTCGAATCGTACCCGTACCCCGCGTCGGCCAGCACGTCCACCGCCCACGCCGTCCGCCGGGTGACGCTGAACGTCGGGGCACGGTACCCGACGACCGGCCCGCCGCCGGCCTGTTCGAGGGCGTCGCGGCTTCGGAGCAGGTCCGTGCGGAAGGCCGCCGGGGTGAACCGGTCCACCCGCCGGTGGTCCCAGCCGTGCGACCCGACCTCGTGCCCGGCGTCGGCGATGTCCCGGACCAGCCGGGGGTGGGACTCGGCAATCTCGCCGACCACGAAGAACGTCGCCACCGCCCCGGCCGCGGCCAATTGGTCGAGCAGCCGGCGGGTCGTCACTTCCATCCGGTCCGCATACGCCCGCACCAACTCCGACCCGACCGGCCGGCCGACGGCGGCCTCGATCCGGTGGTGTTCCTCCACGTCGAAGCTGAGGACGACGGCCGGCGTCGGGGCGGGGGGTCGGTTCATGTGTTTCCGAGGCGTCCGGGCCGGCGGGCCGACGGCTCGCTGCCGTATGGGGAATCGTCTGCTAGAATTATCTAGATCATTCCGCACGACCTGTACAGTCGGAATACTCCCCACCGCCCTCCGAGACGCGCCCCGACATGGCACGGACCCGCCGCAATCACCGCCGGTTGAAAGTCGGCCGCCTCGTCCTGATCGCGGGGGTCTTTGCCCTCCTGGCCGGGGGGCTGTACGGCGTCCACTACGCCCAGGTCCGGTCCCAGGCCGACGCCATCCTCGGCCGGGCGACGGCCGCGGCGGCCGCCGAGGACCACCCGGCCGCCGCCGCGTTGTTCAAGAGCTACCTGAAGTTCCGCGCCAAGGACGCCGACGCCTTCGCCCGGTACGCCGACACCCTCGAACGCATCGCCGAGACGCAACCGCGGACCGTCGGCGACGTGATCGGCGTGTACGAACGCCTCCGCGCCCTCGACAGCCTGACCGCCGCCCAGCGCCGCAAGCTCGCCCGGCACTACGTGACCGTCGGCAACTACGGGGCGGCCCGGGACCACCTGGCGGCCCTGTTCGAGGCGGGCGCGGCGGCCGACCCCGAACTCCTCGACCTGGCCGCCACCTGCGACGAACGGGAACGGAAGTTCGACGCGGCGGCGGAATCGCTCCGCAAGTCGATCGCCACCGGCAAGGCCGACCCGGAGGCGTACACCCGGTTGGCCGGACTGCGGAAGACGCATGGCGGGGCCGAGGGCGAACAGGAGGCCGAGGCCGTCGTCGCCGACCTGGTCAAGGCCCGGCCCAACGACGTGAAGGCGTGGCTGGCGCGGGCCAAGTACCGCGTCCGGACCGACAACCGCCAGCTCGCCCGGGCGGATGTCGAACACGCCTACCGCCTCCCCGGCGGCCCCGCCGACCCGGACGTGGTCCTGACGCTGGCCGTCCTGGCCACCGCCGACAACGACCTGGCCCTCGCCCGGGAAGCCCTCACGACGGCCCTGGCGGCGTCGCCGGACAACCAACAGTTGCAACTGGCGCTGGCCGACACCCAGGCCCGCGGCGGCGACCCGGCGGCCGCCAAGGCGACGTTGAAAGCCGCCGCCGACCGCGGCCCGAAGCTCGACCCCACCCTGCTCGCGATCGGCGACCGCCTCGTCGACCTGGGGGACACGCCCGGGGCGGCGGCCGTGGCCGCCCGGTTCGCCGCCGACCCCGTGACCGCCTACGCGGCGGACTACCTGGCCGGCCGGGCCAAACTCGCCGAGGGCGACTGGCCGGCGGCGTTGTCGCTGTTGCAGCGGGCGACGACGACCGGCCTGGCGAGGCTGCGGCCCCAGCACGTCAAGGCGCTGGTGGCGTTGGCCGATTGTTACTCGCTCGCCGACGACCCCGGCCGCCGGACGCAGGCGATCGCCGAGGCCGTCCGGGTGGACCCGCAATCGGTCCCGGCCCGTCTCGCGGAAGCGGACATCCAGGCCCGGGCCGGCAAGACGGGCCAGGCACTCGAGTCCTACGCCCGGCTCGCCGTCGTCTCCCCCATCGCCCGGGTGAAGCTGTGCGAACTCCGGCTGGCCGAGCAACTGGCCCGGCCGGAGGGGAGCCGGACCTGGGCGGACTTCGACGCGGCCTGCGGCCCCGACCCGCTCCCGCCGGAGGTCGCCGTCGTCAAGGCGAGCGCCCTCGGTGCCCAGAACAAGGGGGCGGAGGCGGTGACGCTGCTCGAACAGACCGCCGCCCGCCCCGAGGCCGCGACACTACCCGGGCTGCGGGTCGCCCTGGCCCTGGCGCGGGCGGCGACCGACCACGCGGCGGGCGTCGCGACCCTGGCCACCGCCGAAAAAGAACTCGGCGAGAAGGCCGACTTCCGCCTGGCCCGCGCCGAATTGCTCCAGCGGCAGCCGAAGGCCGACCCGGCGGCCCTCGCGGCCCTGGGCGACAACGCCGGCGCGTTCCCGAAGGCCGACCGCTACCGCCTGGCCGCCCGGCTCGGGCAGATGCTCCTGGCCGCCGGCGACCGGCCGCAGGCGCTCAAGCTGCTCAAACAGGCGGCGGCCGAGAACCCGTTCGACGCCGCCGTCCGGGTCGCCGCCTTCGACCTGGCAGCGGCCGAGAACGACGGCGTCACCCAGGCCCAAATGTTGGCCGAGTTGGAGAAGCTCGACGGGGCCGACGGGCCGGTCAAACTTGTCGCCGAGGTCTCGCAAGCGCTGCCGGGGGTGAAGCCCGGCGACGCGGCCCGCATCGCCGAGTTGCGCACGAAGGTCGAAGCGGCCCGGGCCAAGCGGGCGGACTGGGGGCCGGTCGAGGTGCTGCTCGGGGCGCTCGACGCCCTCGACGGCCGGGGGGACGCGGCGGTCGACCACTACCGCCGGGCGGTCGCGTTGGGCGAACAGTCGGACGCCGTCGTCCGGGGGCTGGTGGCCCTGCTGCTCGACCGCCAGGGGCAGCTCGAAGCCTACGAACTGCTGTCCCGGCTGAGCCGGACCGCGTCCCTGCCGCCCGACCTGGCCCAGCAACTGACCCTGCTGCGGACGGCCTACGGCGAGGAGTCGGCCCGTGGGCTGGCGTGGGCGCGGCTGCCGGCCACCGCCGGGGCGGCCGACTACCGCGTCCACCTGGCCCGGGCCGCCGTGTTCGAGGCGGGGGCCGCCCCGGCCGACGCGCGCAAGGCCGCGGAAAAGGCCGTCGGCCTGGCCGACACCCGGGCCGAAACGTGGCTGACATTAGTCCGGCTCCTGGCCGCCGCCGGCGACCCCCCGGCCGCCCGGTCGGCCGCCGACCGGGCCGCCGAACGTCTCCCCCGGACCGGCCCGCCGGACGCCGCAGCCACGAACGCCCTGGCCCTCGGCACGATGCAAGAAGTCCTCGGCCGGCCGGCCGACGCGGAGGCGCTCTACCGCGAAGCCGTCAAGCTGCTGCCGGCCGACCCGGCCGTGGTCGGGCAGCTCCAGCGGTTCCTGAAGCAGACCGGCCGGGCGGCCGAAGGGGCCGCCCTGTTCACCGGGCTGACCAAGCCCGAAGTCCCGGCCGAAGTCCGGCGGTGGGCGCGGCGGAACCTGGCCCTCGAAAAGGCCAGCGGCCAGCCGGCCCCGGCCGACCTGGCGGCGGCGCTCGAACTTGTCGAACTCAACTTGCAGGAGGGGGGGAGCCTGCTCGACGACCAGCGGGCGAAGGCGCTCGTGCTGGCGACCGACCCGTTCCGGCAGGCCGAGGCGATTCGACTGTTGGTCGAGTCGGCCAAGAAGACGCCGCTGTCGGCCGAACAGGCGTACTACCTAGGCCGGATGTACGTCCAGCAGGGGCAACTCGACCGGGCCGAAGCGGCGTTCCGGGAGGCCACCCGGGCCGCGGGGGTCGCCGCCCCGGACCACCTGGCGGCGCTCGTCCGCGTCCAACTTTTGCGGGGCAACCCGGCGGCGGCCCGGGAGACGGTCGCCCGGTTGAAGGCGGCCGCCCCCGGCAGCTTCGACGTGGTCGCCGAGGAGGCCCGCGTCCTGGCGGCGACCGGCAAGGGGGCCGAGGCGGCGGCGCTCCTGACCGCCAGCAAGCCGGCCCGCGACCCGGCCCTAGCGGTCGACCGCGTCGCCCGGCTGCTGGAAGAGTTCGGGCTGAACAAGGAAGCCGAGGCGATCCTGCGCCGGGCGGCCGACGCCGGCACCCCGGCCGCCCACGTCGCGCTGGCGGCGTTCTACCTGCGCACCGGCCGGCCGGCGGACGCGGCCGCCCTGGCCTTCGAGCGCGAGGCGGCCGCCCCGGCCGGGACCACCGCCCGGCTGCTCGCCGGCGCGGTCCGGGTCCGCCGTACCGCGCCGGTGCCGGCGGCCGATCAGGCGGCGTGGGCGGCGACGGTCCAGCGGATCGAGGAGTGGGTGAACCAGAAGCAGACCGCCGACCCAACCAACGTCGACCTGCTGTTCGCCCGGGCGGAGTTGGCCGACATCGCCGGCCGGTACGCCGACGCCCTGGGCATCTACGAGAAGGGGTTACAAGTCGCCCCGGACCACGACCCGTTCCTGAACAACGCCGCCCTGCTCTACGCCCTGTTCGCCAAGGACGCGGCCAAGGCGATGGCGGCGGCCGACCGGCTGATTGCCGTCCGCGGCCCCCGGCCGGGGTATCTCGACACGCGGGCGGTCGTCCATCTGGCCGCCGGCCGGTTCGACGAGGCGGTGGGCGATTTGACGGCCGCCGTGGGGCAAAATTCGTCCCCGGTGTACGCCTTCCACCTGGCCCGCGCCCTCGACGCCAAGGGTGAAGTACCCGCCGCGGCCTTCGACGACGCCCTCCGCAAGGGATTGACGAAGGCGAAATTGCACCCGTTGGAGTGGCCCGAGTTCGACCGGCTCCAGGGGCTGCGGGCGAGCCGGTGAGGGACGGACAAAACCCACCGACGATAATCGTCGGTGGGTTTTCGGGGGTCTTCGACGCCGTCAGCCGGTTACCAGAACCGGACCCGGAAGTAGTCCTGCGGGACGGCCGTCTTGCCGAAGAACCAATGGCCGTCCTCCCACGTCATGTTGACCGACCGCCAGCCGAGCGGGACTTTCGGGAACGGGTAGAACGGGCCGATGAACGGGAAGGCGTTGGCCGGGTACTCGTTCGGATAGGCCACCCGACTCAGGTTGTTGTGCGGGGCGTAGGTCGGCCAGGCGTAGGGCGGCAGGGGCGGGGCGGCCCCGGGCATCATGCCGCCGCCCGCACCCAGGGCCGCCGGCTCGGCCAGCGGGCCGGTATAGCCGGGCGTTCCGGGCATCCCCGGCATGACCCCGGCCGGCGGCATCCCGCTGACCGGGCCGGCCGCCTGGGCCTGGATCATGCCGCTGCCGACCGTCAGCCCGTCCCGGACCATCCGGACGCCGACGACGACGCGGACCTCGTTCAAGATTGCCGTCTTCTGGTCGGCCGACAGGCAGGGGCCGGTCACCGTGACCGTCCCGTTGTCGGTCACGATGGCCACGTCCGCCCCGTCGGTGACGGCCGTGGCCGTCAGCTTGGCGGCGACGGCCTCCGCCAGCCGCTGATTTTTGGTCACGGCCTCGCCGGTACTAGTATTGGCCGGAGTCTCGACCACGGTGGCCGACGCCGGGACGACGGCCGACTTGGCCGCCTTAACGGTGGGCAGTTTGACCGGGTCTTTGGCCGACGCGACCCCGCCGGCGGCGAGCGCGACGGCCAGGGGGCACAGGGTTCGCAATTTCATTCGACATCCTCCGGTTCCGGGTGTTTACCCGAGCGGCGTCCTGCCCGTCGAGGTGCTGTAGGTATCGTCACCCGCCCAGCACGACCCGCCCCGTCCCGACATCTGGCGGCAATAGGAGCAGGCGTGGCAGCCGGGCATCCGGCCAAAGCCGCAGGGGTTACCCAGATTGACGCAAGGCAACCCGAACCCGTTTGACACGCCCCGCGTCCGTCATTAAGATGACACGGACGAGGCACCTGTAGCTCAACTGGATAGAGCATCGGTCTACGAAACCGAAGGTTATAGGTTCGAGCCCTATCAGGTGCACTAGGATTTGTAGGGTTTTCGGTGTGGGGTGGGGCGGCCACAACTCTGACGGGTCAGACAAGTGCCCGCGGCTCCCCGCCCGAGGACTCGCCCGTGCCCCACTTCCCCAAGCCTTTCTTCGTCGCGGCCCGCAACGTCTGGCGGGTTCAGGTCGGCGGCAAACAGGTCAACCTCGGCCCGGACAAGGACGCCGCGTTCCGCGAGTATCACCGGCTGATGGCCGCCCCGCCGGCGACGCTGCCGACCCACGGCCCGGCCACCGTCGCCGGGGTGGCCGACGCGTTCCTCGGCTGGTGCCAAGCCAACCGGGCCGCCCGCACCTACGCCGGGCACCGGTGGCACCTCGAACGGTTCGTCCGGTCGCTCCCCGGCCCGGCCACGTTCCCGGCCGCCGACCTCAAGCCCGGGCACGTCGAGGCGTGGCTGGCCGCCCACCCGGCCTGGGGGCCGACGTACCGCCGGAACGCCATCGCGAGCGTCAAGCAGGCGTTCGCCTGGGCCGCCGCCGAGGGCCTCGTCCCGGCGTCGCCGGTCGCGCGGCTGAAGCGGCCGCAGCCGGCCCGGCGGGACATGACGATGACCCCGGACGGGTTCGGCCAGTTGCTCGCCGCCGCGACCAAGGCGTGCCACCGCGACCTGCTCGTCCTGTTATGGGAAACGGGGATGCGGCCCCAGGAAGCGCGGGCGGCCGAGGCCCGGCACTTCGACCCCGGCCGGAACCGACTGGCCTTCCCGCCCGAGGAGGCCAAGGGGAAGAAGCGGTGGCGGACCGTCCTGCTCACCGACGCCGCGGCCGAGATTGTGCGCCGGCTGGCCGCCGACCACCCGGCCGGACCGCTCCTGCGGAACGCCCGGGGGCGGCCGTGGACGGCGTTCGCGGTGGCCAACCTGTTCCGCCGGCTCGGGGCGAGGGCCGGGGCATCGGGGTCGAGCTACCTGGTCCGGCACAACTTCGCCACCCGGCTGGTCAAGGCCGGCGTGGACGTGGCGACGGTGGCCGGGCTGATGGGCCACGCCGACCCGACGATGACGCTCAAGGTGTACCAGCATGTGGCCGACGACGAGGCCCACCTGCGGGCCGGCCTCAGCCGAGGTTCAGGTGCCGGAACGTCGGCCCGGCCGGCGGC
>JAABUN010002226.1_pt1 | contig 35764 bp, 35 predicted proteins | sample 5559311 | NCBI WGS metagenome assembly JAABUN01 (sample SAMN10711877, study PRJNA513370) | rock metagenome | isolation source: Antarctica rocks | place: Antarctica: Victoria Land, Siegfried Peak sud | reverse complement strand
TTCGACGAGGGGCGGGCGCGCCGAGGGCGGGGGCAACCGATCCGGGGCACGTAGGGTGATCCGCATGACCGCACCTCCTCGCCCCCACTATACCAGCCGCTCGCCACCAAGTCACGTTGTAAAACTATAGCGAGCACCGCAGCGTCCCGGAGATCCACCGGGCGCTGGTGGCCCGTGGGCTGGCGATCGCCGCGCGCAGCGTGACGAATCTGCTCTCCCGCTACGAGGAGCTGGTGGCGCTGCGGCTGGCCGACCAGGGCCGCCTCGCGGAACGCCTGCTGGAACAGGGGCAGACCATCCTCGCGCTGGACGGGCTGCAACCGGACGTGGGGCATGAGGTGTTGTGGGTGCTGCGCGATTGCCTGTCGGGCGAGGTGCTCCTGGCGCGCAGCCTGCTCGGCAGCACCGAGGCCGAACTGGTGCCGCTCCTGCGCGAGGTCGCCGCCGCGCTCCCGGTGCCGATTCGCGGGGTGATCTCGGACGGGCAGGAGTCGCTCCGCTGGGCTTAGGTCGGTTGCGTGGACAAGATCGAGTCTAAGCCGCTTGCGCCTCCCCGGCAAGGGCCATTTCGTAGGCCACCGGACTGCGATAACTGAGCGCCGAGTGGGCGCGCCGCCGGTTGTAGAAGACCTCGATCCACGCGAAGATGGCCTGCCGGGCCGCCCGGCGGGTCGGCCAGGGGCGGGTATCGACGAGTTCGGCCTTGAGGGTGGCGACGAAGCTTTCCGCCATCGCGTTATCGTAACAGTCGCCAACGCGGCTCATGGAGGCGGTGAAGGCTCGCGCGGCGAGCACCTCCCGGTACGCGGTGGCGGTGTACTGGCCGCCGCGGTCGGTGTGGTGGACGAGGCCGGGCACCGGACACCGGGCCTGGAGCGCCATCTGGAGCGCGTCGAGGGCGAGTTCCGCGCGGAGGTGGTCGGCCCTCGCCCGGCCGACCACGCGGCGGGAGTAGGCGTCGACAAGGACGGCGAGGGAGCGCCAGCCCTCCGCCGTGGCGACATACGTGCTATCAATGGTCTGATCACAAGATGCCGCTGGCGAACCCTGCCTGAGCGGCGCGCTGCGGTAGGATGGCCTGTCGTGGCCGCGTAGCTCATCCAGGGATTTCACGCGGCGCACTCGTACGCATAATGCAGGCCGCCGAGGATCGGGACAGCGCGCACGCACCCGCCCTGCCCCGCCTTGGCCGGGGCGCCGGTGGGTGCGTCGGGGCCGTGCTGGTGCAGGCCCTGATGGGGCCGGTCACGGTTGTAATAGGCCACGTATTCCCGCAGCGCCCGCCGCAGGTGCGCCTCCCCGAGGACGAGGAGCTGGTCCAGGCACTCCCGCCGTGCACTGCCGAGGAACCGCTCGCAGGTGGCGTTCTGCCGGGGAGCACGGTAGGCCGTCCGCAGCTCCGTGATGCCGGTGGTGGCGGCGACGCGGGCGAAGGCCGGCCCGTACTTGCTATCGTTGTCGCGGATGAGGAACCTGGGCCGCTCACCGAACGGTGTCGCCTCGCGCAGCTGCTGAGCGACCCAGGCGTCGGTCGGGTGGCGCGTCACGCCGACATGCACCACCCGGCGCGAGCCGAGCGCGACCACGAAGAAGGCGTGGAGCGGCCGGAAGAGCAGGTCGGTGACCGGCAGGAAGTCGCAGGCCCAGATCGCCGGGGCGTGATCGCGCAGGAACGTCGCCCAGGGCTGCCCTGCACGGCGCGGCGGGCGCACCCGGCGCATGTGCCGCTGGACCGTGGTCTTGGCAACCGGGATGCCGAGCTTCAGCAGTTCGCCGCGGACGCGCTCGGCGCCCCACAGCCGATTCGCTGCGGCCAGCTCCCGGATCAGCGCGATCGTCTCGGCGGGAATTTTGGCGCGGCGGCCTTGCCGTGCGGTCCGAGACTTCCACCGCCAGTGCCGCCGGAACAGCTCGCGATGCCAGCGCAGGAGCGTGTCGGGCTGGACGATCAGCAGGGCGTGTTGCCAGGCCCGGATGCGACTGGCGAGCAGCACCAGGAGCGCCCGCTCGGTCGGGGTACAGCGCGGGCCCTTGACGCTGCGCCGCAGGACGAGGAGCTGCTGGCGCAGGGAGGCATGCTCGGCGATCAGGGCGGGCCGACTGCGCACGACGTCGGTGAGCGCGCCCGCTGCAATGGCCGGTCCGGCGGGTTTCGTCGCAGTGCGCAGGCGTTGCCGGAGCGCGCGGGCCAGGGAGCACCCGACCTGGGCACAACGGCGGACGAGGCGAGTCAGCATCGGGAGGCTCCTCTGGAGTGCAGGTGGCGTTGAGGATCGGCGCACGCCGGTGGCGCGCTGCCAGCGTGTACCGCTGCCGCTCGGCGTGTCAATGCGGTGCTTGGCACGAACGGATATCCCAAACGGCCAACACAGGTGTGGATGAAGCGGCGCTTGAGCGTGTCGAGACCGCTGCGGCCGTCGCCCTGGCGCTTGATCAGCTTCAGGCGAGTGATCTGCCCCTCGACGGGGCCGGTGCTCCACGGCAGCGTCAGCGCCGCGCGCAGCGCGGCGTGCTCGCGCCGCAGCCCCTCGGCGAAGGACGCTACGTCCGGCACGCCGCAGGTGCTCGCCGCGGTGAGCCACACATCCAGCGGTTCCGGCGTCCGCGCCCTGACCATGCGCACGAACGTCTGGAGCAGGGGGTAGGCCGTCGCCGCCATCGGGCAGGCTGTGTGCAGCTGGCCGAGCAGGGCACGGTCGGCGTCGCCGAGGCCCGCCGGGTCGCGTACCAGCAGCCAAGCGAGCCGGGACACCGCGGGCCGCCGGGCGCGGGGCACCATCGGCCGCTCTTCCTGCGCCGGTTCGGTGGCGGCACGCGGGCGGCCGGGCCTCGGCGCGGCCGGGTCGCGCTCGCGCCGCCCGGTCGCCCAGCGGGAGACTTGCCGACTCCCGCGCGGATGGCCCTGCGCGCGGATCTCGCGCCAGAGCTGGAGCGCGTTGCGGCAGCCCTCCGCCCAGCGGCGCTCGAGGTAGGGCGCGTAGGGATCGAGGCGGCTCGGGAAGCGGGGGCGGGCGCGCTCGGGGGCGACCGCCGCGCGGTGACGCGCGAGATGCCTCGCCGCCTCGCCGTGCCCAGGATGCTCACCCCCTCCTCGGCCAGCCGCCGCACCGCGGCGTGGAGGGCGGCGGCCTGCCGCCGGACATCGGCGTGTCGCGCTTCCGCCGACGTCGAGCGCCGCACCGGTACGGCCGCCCCGCCGACCTCGGCGAGGCCGCGCAGGTCCGGGGCGCGGCGCTCCAGGAGCCGCTCGGCCACCTCGCGCGCGTTCCGCAGCAGGTGCCAGCGGTCGAGCACCTGCGTCGCGTCGGGCGCGCCGCGGCTCGCGCCGCGCGCGTACTCGGTCGCGCGGTCGCGGACGATGACCTCGACGCCCGGGTGGGCTTTCAGCCACTGCTCGAGCGGTGCCGCCGTCCGGTCGGGCAGCTGGTCGATCGGGCGGCGCGCCTCCAGATCGACCAGCACCGTGCCGTACCGGTCGCCCCGGCGCCAGGCCCAGTCGTCCACCCCGAGCACCCTGGGCGTGACCGTCTCAGCGCCCCCGTCGCGCCCGAGCAGCCGCAGGAGCGCGTCGCCGTTGGTGACGACGCCGATGTGCCGCGCCAGGCGCGCCCCCGCCTCGCCCCCGAGGGCGACCCCGAACGCGGTCAGCACCGCCTCCAGGCGGACCGTCGCGCGGCGGCACCGGGCGGTCGTGCCGGGCACCTGCTCCGCGAACGTCCGCCGGGGGCAGTCGGCGCTGCGGCATAGGAAGCGCCGCAGCGCCAGCCGCACGCGCACCGGCCGCCCGCAGGCCGGCAGGTCGCGCAACTCCCTGACGTAGCGGCTATGGACCCGCGCCGACGCCTGGCCACACGCCGGGCAGATCCCGGCCGCCGTCGAAGTCGCCTCGACGATGATGCCCCCGTCTTCTTCGCTGGTGCGCTCCACGCGCACCCCGGCTAATCTATACACCCGACCTCCCCGCATACGCCGCTGGCCACACGGGGATCCTACCCGCTCGCCCGCACCATCACGCGAATTGCGGAAGAGCCGTGGAGCGGAGGCAACCCCACTCCGGATGCACACCCATTTGTCAGACGAACCGCTTGACAACCAACAAGTCATTTGTTAGGATGAATAGTAACGTTTCTCGTACAACAGAATACAGGATTAGCTCGACTTTGGCCTTTCGGCGCCACGCCACCGGGCGTGGTGCCGGGGGAAACAAATGGCGGTCGGAGTTTTCGCATCTCGGGTGCGTGGGCCGACATGCAAAAACCTTGGCGGCGCTCCTGGCGACAAGCGCGCGGTGGCGGTACACATAGGCATCCGCGCCTCACCCACTAGATCACAAAGGGCCAAAGTCGAGATTAGGGCAGGTACATAAACTATCCCGCTCGACCAGAACAGAGTTGACGGACTGGTCTTCCCAAAACGGCGTGGCAGGTAGTCGCGCCGGGACAGCGTCAGCACGAGGGACGTGGAGTCGGGACAGGCGTGGTCGGGAAGGATCCCGAGTGCTGTACTCGATGAGGAGGTAGGCGGCGTGGTGGAAGGTATGCCGATCGCGGGCAGATCACGTGGCGGGGGTCGGGGCTGTCCGAGGAGCAGGTGCTGGCCGAGATCGCCCAGGCCGGCTACGCGGGCGTCCCGGCAGGCCGCGCCGAGCGCTCGGCGCGGGAGACGCTGGACCTCTACGCCCGATTCGACCTCGCGCCCGCGCCGGGGTATCTGGGCGCGGCCTACTGGGACGAGGCGCAGGCGGAGGCCATTCTCGGGCAGGCGATCGCGCTGGCGCGGACGATGCGCGAACTCGGCTGCACCGAGTTATACGTGGCCGCCAACCTGACGCCCGAGCGCCGGTTGGTCGCGGGCCATGTGCGCCCGCAGGATGCCCTGCCGGATGCGGGGTACCGCCAGTTCGCCGCGACCCTGAACCGCGTGGGCGCGGCCACGTTCGCGGAGGGCGTGCGTATCTGCTTCCACAACCACGTCGGCTCCTTCATCGAGACCCGCGAGGAGATCGACCGACTCTTCGCCTTGGTCGACCCGGCGCTGGTCTTCCAGGGGCCGGACCTCGGCCACCTCGCCTGGGCGGGCGATGATGTCGTGCGGTTTTGCCGGGACTACGCCGACAGCATCAAGACGCTGCACATCAAGGATATCGACCCTGCGGTTCGTACTGCGGGGGTGGCGCAGGGATGGGACTACAAGACCTTCTCCGACCGCGGCATCTTCACCGAGCTTGGCACGGGGATGGTCGACTTCCCGGCGGTCTTCGATGTCCTGGCGCACGCCGATTTCCGGGGGTGGGTCGTCGTGGAGACCGACGTGACGCAGCGTCCGACCGCCCTGGAGAGCGCGCAGATCAGCCGCGACTACCTCAAGAGCATCGGCCAGTAGGAGGTCCGAGGGCGGATCGTGCGTGTGTGCGTCGACGCGACATAATATGGTGTCGACCTGTGGTTGTGTGGTCGGTGCTGTCGTCCATTGTTGACGCCGGTACCCGTTCGGTAGACGAGGAGGCACATCGTGATGGTCCAGCGACGATTAACCCGCAGGCAGTTCCTGAGCTTCAGCACGGCGGCCGGCGTCGGGGCGCTGCTGGCCGCCTGTGGCGGGGGTCCCGATGTCCCCGCGCCGACCCCCCCGACCGTCGCCTCGTCGGGGGCCCCCGCGGCGACCACGGTGGCGGGGCAGCCGACCAAGGCGGCGGCACCGTCGGGTGCCCCCACGACCGCGCCCGCCGGGGCGCCGAAATCCGCCACCGCGGGCGTGAAGTATGCCGAAGTCGTCACCACCATCCCCGCCAAGTTCACCGACCCCCCGGTGCTGGCGGAGCAGATCAAGGCGGGGAAACTGCCGCCGGTGAAGGATCGGCTGCCCGAAGCGCCGCTCGTCGTCAAGCCGATCGAGATCGGGCGGTATGGCGGGACGGCGCGGGTCGGCATCTTCAACACCGACATCTGGGGCGGGGATCAAGGCTACGTCGGCGGCAATGACCAGAACTTCCTCCGCTTCACCCCGGACCTGACGGGAGCGGTGCCGAACGTCGCGACGAAGGTCGACGTCTCCGACGACAAGACGACCTACACGATCCACCTGCGCAAGGGGATGAAGTGGTCGGACGGGGAGCCCGTCACCGCGCAAGATGCCCTGTTTTCATTCGAGGACATCATCAAGAACACGGATATCACCCCGGCGGTGCCCATCGATTTTAAGCCCGGCGGCAAGGTGATGGAGATGACGGCCCCGGACGACTACACGATCGTCATGAAGTTCGCGGTGCCCTGGCCGCGCTTCCTGCTGGGGAACCTGACCCACCGCTACGGGTGGCAGAGAGGCCGACAGCTGCACCCGTCGCACTACCTGAAGCAGTTCCACAGCAAGTACAACCCGAAGGCGGATGAGGAGGCCAAGGCCGCGAAGTACAACTCCTGGATCGAACGCTTCACCGACAGGATGAATGCCGCAGTGAATCCGAAGGTGCCGAACATCAGCGCGTTCGTCGTCGACGAGGTCACGCCCACGGTCGTCCGCCTCCGGCGGAACCCCTACTTCTGGCAGGTCGACACCGAGGGCAACCAGCTCCCCTACATCGATGTCATGGAGATGGAGCGGCTGCAGGACGCGGCGTCCTACGACGCCAAGATCGTGACCGGGGCCTTCGATTACGCCGTGGCCAACACCAGCGTCCTCAACGCCGCCACCTACGAGAATTCGGCCGCTGCGGGGAAGTATCGGGTGCTCCTGTGGAGCAGCGGGCGCGGCGGCGAGGTCTTCTTCCAGGTCAACTTGAACGTTAAAGATGAGGTGCTGCGCAAGATTCACCAGGACGTGCGCTACCGCCGGGCGCTGTCCCTGGCGATCGACCGGGACCAGATCAACCAGCTCCTCTTCTTCGGCCGGGGGACGCCGCGCCAGATGACGGTCATCCCGGAATCGAAGAGCTTCAAGCCGGAGTACGAGCGGGCCTGGTCCGCCTTCGACCTCAAGCAGGCGAATCAGCTCCTGGACGACATGGGACTGAAGTGGAACGCGGACAAGACGATCCGCCTGCGCCCCGACGGCAAGCCGATGGCGATCACCTTCGACTACTACGACGCCGAGGGGCCGAAGACACCCGTCCTCGAGCTGGTGACGGAATTCTGGCGGAAGATCGGCGTCGACGTCTCGGCGAAGGCCATCACCCGGACGCTGCTGACCCCCCGGGTCCAGACCAACGAGGAGGCGATGTCGCTCTGGCATGGGGATGCCTCCACCGACGTCCTGCTCCCGGTCGACCGCAAGTGGAGCACCGGCAAATTCGGCGACGAGGGGACCATCGCCCCGCTATGGAACCAGTGGTTCGAGACCGGGGGCAAGGCGGGCGAGGAGCCGCCCGATTGGTACAAGGAGGCGCTCACGACCTGGCAGAAGTACAGCGAGACGCTGGATCCCGCGCTGGCCGCGAAGCTGCTGCAATCCCAGGCGGACAATGTCTGGTCGATCGGCACGGTGGGGATGGCCCCCTGGCCGTTCATCGTGCGGAACACCCTGCGGAATGTGCCCGAGTCCGGGATTCACACCTGGGATGGGCTGTTCCAGTATCCCTACCACGCCCCGACCTTCTTCTTCGCGCAGTAGGCGGACATCGCAGATCGCGGCGGGCGCCCCGCCGCGGTCCCGCCGGTGTGGCGGGTGCCACACCAGCGGGCGGTGGAGGGCGTCGATGCCGCAGGGGCGGTTGGCCGACGAGACCCGCGCGGGCCGGGGTGGTCCACGGGGGGCTGGAGGAGGAAGATGGGCGCGTATATCATCCGCCGGTTCCTGTACATGCTGCTGTTGCTCTGGTTCACCACGATGGTATCCTACGCCATCATCGCGCTCCCGCCGGGCGATTACCTGACCTCCTACGTCGCGCAGTTGCGCTCGCAAGGCGAGGATATCAACGAGGAGCAGATCGCGGGGCTGCGTCGGGCGTATGGGCTCGGCGAGCCGAAGTACGTGCAATACCTGTTGTGGATGCGCCAGATGGTCGTCGAGCGCGACTTTGGTCGGTCCTTCGCCTACCGGCAGCCGGTGTCGCAACTGCTGCGCGAGCGGCTGCCGGCCACGTTGCTGGTCTCCATCGGCTCGACACTGGTGGTGTACCTCCTGGCGATCCCGATCGGGATCTATTCGGCGGTGCGGCAATACTCGCCCGGCGACTACGTCGCCACGATCATCGGGTTCGTCGGGCTGGCGGTGCCCAACTTCCTCCTCGCCTTGGTCCTGACATTGTTCTTTTATAAAACTTTCGGCGTTTCGGTTGGTGGACTCACCTCACCAGAGTACGAAATGGCGCCATGGAGCGTGGCGAAGGTTCTCGATCTGCTCGTGCACCTGCCGCTGCCGTGGCTCGTGATCGGGGCGGCCGGTGCCGCGTCGGTCATCCGTGTGATGCGTGCCACGCTGCTCGACGAGTTGAACCGACCCTATGTGGAAACCGCGCGGGCGAAGGGCGTCAGCGAGTGGCGGCTTTTGTTGCGCTACCCGGTCCGCGTCGCGCTCAACCCGATCGCCAGCACCGTCGGCTGGGTGCTGCCAGCGATGTTCTCGGGGGCGGTCATCACCGCGATCGTGCTCGGCCTCCCGACGGTCGGCCCGATGCTCCTCCAGTCGCTACTGAACCAGGACATGTTCCTGGCGGCGGGCATCGTGCTGATCCTGACCGCGCTGACTATCATCGGTACGTTCATCTCGGACCTGCTGCTGATGTGGCTCGATCCGCGGATTCGCTTGGAATGAGGGGGACAAGAGCATGGCGGCGATAGCGCAGGAGATCGCGAACCGATTCCGCTGGGTCCAGGGGGGGAAGGCACGGCACGACCGACCGACCGAGGAACAACTGTCCGTCGCCTCGCAATGGCGCCTGATGTGGCTCAAGTTCCGGCGCCATCGCCTCGCGATGGTCGGGGCGGGCGTCGTCCTGCTGCTGTACCTGATGGTGCCGCTCAGCGGGTTCCTCGCGCCCTATGACGCGTCGGCACGGACGCAGTACCCGTATGCCCCGCCCAACCGGATCCACTTCCTGGATGATGGGCGGCTCCACCCCTTCGTCTATGCCCTGAAGGCTGAGAATGTGCCGGGGTCGCTGGCGCGGACCTATGTCCCGGACCCGACCCGTAAGATTCCCGTGCGCTTCTTCGCACGGGGTCGCGACTACAGGCTCCTGGGCCTGATCCCGGCCTCGGTGCATCTCCTCCAGGCCGACCAGGGCGGGGATATCTTCCTGTTCGGCACCGATAAGCTCGGACGAGACATCTTCTCGCGCGCCGTCAATGGCGCGACGATCTCGCTCTCGATCGGTCTGGTGGGCGTGTTCGTGAGTTTCGTGCTGGGGGCGGTCATCGGCGGCTTCTCGGGGTATTACGGCGGCGTGTTCGACACCATCACCCAGCGTCTGATCGAATTCCTCCTGTCGATCCCGACGATCCCGCTGTGGATGGGGTTGAGCGCGGCGATCCCGGCGAGTTGGCCGGCGCTCCGCGTCTATTTCGCCATCACGATCATCCTCTCGCTGCAGGGCTGGTGCGGGATGGCGCGGGTGGTCCGGGGCAAGCTGCTGCAGTTGCGCGAGGAGGACTTCGTCCTGGATGCGCAGCTCGCGGGAGCGAGCGACTGGCGGATCGTCGTCAGACACATGCTGCCCGCCTTCATGAGCTATCTCATCGTCCACTTGACGCTGGCGGTGCCGGCGATGATCCTCGGGGAGACCGCCCTGAGCTTCCTGGGGCTGGGATTGCGACCGCCGATCGTCAGTTGGGGCGTACTCATCCAGGATGCCCAGAACGTGCGGACGGTGCTGAACTATCCGTGGCAGCTTGCCCCCGGTGCCTTCGTGATCGTGACGGTGCTGGCGTTCAATTTCTTCGGCGATGGGCTGCGCGACGCCGCCGACCCCTATAAGAGTTGAGTCGGTGCCGCCGGGCCGTGGCGCGACCGGTGAGGCGCCACGGCGCAACCTCGGCGAGCGCCCGTGTCACGCGCGGGGTCGGCGCGGACGATCGTGCGGCGGGATGACGCACAGGAGGGAGACGGGATCGTGTCAAGGACACCGACGAAGATCGGCATCATCGGCTGCGGGGTGATCAGCGGTATCTACATCGAGAATGCGCGGCGACTCGCGGCCATCGAATGTGTCGCGGTGGCAGACGTCAACCCCGCGGCCGCGGAGTACCGGGCCCGGCAGTACGATATCCCGACCGCCTGCAGCCCCGAGGAGTTGCTGGCCGATCCCGCGATCGCGATCGTCGTCAACCTGACCCCGCATCGCCTGCACCGCCAGGTCGGCCTGCAGATCATCGCGGCGGGCAAGCACCTCTACAGCGAGAAGCCGCTGGCGGTCTATCGGGAGGAGAGCCAGGATCTGCTGGCGGCGGCGGCGAAGGCGGGTGTCCGGGTCGGGAGCGCCCCGGACACCTTCTTCGGGGGGGCCTGGCAGACGGCGCGGCGGGCGATCGACGACGGCCTCATCGGCGTGCCGTTCGCGGCGACGGCCACCCTGCAGGGGCGGCGCGCGCCGACGGCGGAGCAGGGGCCGCGGGCGACGAGCTCACCGACGCGCGCCACGGTCGCGGGGGCGATCAGCCGCACGCAGCTGGAAGGCCTCAAGTACGGCGCGGGCGTCGCCTTCGACATGGGCCCGTACTACCTGCAGGCCCTCCTTGCGCTGCTCGGTCCGGCCCGACACGTGGCGGGGGCGACGCGGACGGTCTTCGCGGAGAAGACCCAGTTCGGGAACACGCTCAAAGTCGAGTCGCCGACGCACGTCACGGGCCTCATCGAGTTCTCCGGCGGGGTGGTCTGCCAATTCCTGACCTCCAGTGACGTGTATGGGACCGGGCTCCCCTACATCGAGATCTACGGCACGGAGGGTTCGCTCCGCTGCCCCGACCCCAACTACTTCCCCGGCCCGGTCTCCCTGCGCAAACCCGACAGCAAGGAGCTGATCGCGCTGGAGAATAAGCATGGCTACAACCAGGACAGTCGCGGCGTGGGCGTTGCGGACCTGGCGGTCGCCATCCGGCATGGCCGGTCGCATCGGGCGAGCGGGGAGATGGGCGCACATGTGGTCGACATCCTCAACGCGATCCACGAGTCTGCGGATGAGGGTCGGCGGATCGAGCTCCGAACCACCTGTGCTCGCCCCGAGGCGTTGCCCCCCGATCTCCCCGACTGGACCATCGACGATTGACGATCGTACCCAGCGAACTCGGGCCCGGCCTGATCGACTATAAGATTTGAGGTGAGGGACGATGCAACGAAGCATTCCGCTCGCAGCGGCGGGCGACAAGGGGCAGGAGCGCGTGCCGCTCATCGAACTCAACGACTTAACGGTCCAGTTCTTCCTCGATGAAGGCACGGTCCGGGCGGTTGACGGCGTGAGTTTCCAGATCCCGGCCGGCAAGACCCTCGGCATCGTCGGCGAGAGCGGCTGTGGCAAGAGCGTGACCGCGCGTTCCATCCTGCGGCTGGAGCGGTCGCCTGGGCGGATCGTCAAGGGCGAGATCCTCTATCACCGGCCGGTCCGGGCCACCGGGTCGGCACCCGGCACGGCGACCGCTGGCGCACACCTGGACGGCGGCACCACGCGCGAGGTGGTCGATATCGCCACACTCGACCCGCGCGGGCAGGAGATTCGCGGCATTCGCGGCAACGAGATCGCGATGATTTTCCAGGAGCCGATGACCTCCCTTTCGCCGGTCCATACGATCGGTGCCCAGCTGATGGAAGCGATCCTCCTGCACCAGAAGGTCGACAAGAAGGAGGCGCGGGAACGGGCCATCGAGATGCTCGGGCGCGTCGGGGTGTCCCAGGCCGCCCAGCGCATGGGCGACTATCCCCACCAGTTCTCCGGGGGGATGCGGCAGCGCGCGATGATCGCGATGGCGCTGTCCTGTCGGCCGAACCTGCTGATCGCGGACGAGCCGACGACGGCGCTCGACGTGACGACCGAGGCGCAAATCCTGGAGCTGATCGCGGATAGCCAGCGGAGTTTGGGGATGGCGGTGATGCTCATCACCCACAACCTGGGGGTGGTCGCCGAGATCGCCGACGAGGTCGTGGTGATGTACCTGGGCAAAGTCGTGGAGCAGACCGACGTAGTGTCGCTCTTCTACTCCCCGCAGCATCCCTACACGCAGGCGTTGCTCGAATCGATCCCGCGCATCGGGAAGCGGGTCGAGGACCTGGAGGTGATCGTCGGCTCGGTGCCCGATCCCATGAACATCCCGCCCGGTTGTCCCTTCCACACTCGGTGCCGGGAATACCAGCCGGGGCTGTGCGACACGGAGGTGCCGGAACTGCGGGAAGTGGCACCAGGACACAAGGTACGCTGCTTGAAGCGGTACTGACAGGTGGCGTCAACGCACGAAGGATGCTGCCTGAAGCGGTAGCGACGGGAGGGGCGGGAGTGGGACTGCAAATGGTCACGACCGACACCGAGACGACGAGGAGCGATGCAGCGCCGCTGCTCGAGGTGAAGGACCTAAAGAAGCACTTCCCGGTCCAGCGGGGGCTGCTCCGCCGGACGGTGGGGCAGGTCCGGGCCGTGGATGGTGTGAGCTTCACCATCGGGAAGGGTCAGACCTACGGCCTGGTCGGGGAGAGCGGCAGCGGGAAGACCACGACGGGTCGGATGCTGATGCGGGCGATCGAGCCGACGGCGGGCGAGATCTGGTTCCAGGACAGCGCGCTCGGCCGCGTGAACGTGGCGGATCTGGACACGGGGAAGCTGCGGCAAATCCGGCGCAACATGAAGATCATCTACCAGGATCCGTACTCGTCGCTGAACCCCCGCATGACGGTCCTGCAAGTCGTGGGCGAGCACCTGCTCGTGAACAAACTGATGCGGGGCAAGGAGTTGGAGGGGCGGGTGGCCGAACTCCTGCAACTGGTGGGCCTGCGCCCGGAATACATGCACCGGTATCCGCACGCCTTCAGCGGCGGGCAACGGCAGCGCCTCGCGATCGCACGGGCGTTGTCGATGCAACCGCAGCTCATCGTGTGCGACGAGCCGGTGTCGGCGCTGGATGTGTCGGTGCAGGCACAGATCCTGAAGTTGTTGCACGGCCTGCAGCAGCAATTCGGGCTGTCCTACCTGTTCGTGGCGCACGACCTGAGCGTGGTCGAGAATGTGTCGAATCGCGTCTCGGTCATGTACGTCGGGAAAATCGTGGAGACGGCATCGACCAAGGAACTCTACCGCCATCCGCTGCACCCCTACACCGAGGCGCTGCTATCGGCGGTGCCACGACCGGATCCCAAGGCGAAGAAGAAACGGATTATCCTGCAAGGTGAGGCACCGAGTCCCGCGAACCCGCCGACTGGGTGCCACTTCCATCCGCGGTGCCCGTACGCGGTGGACCGTTGCCGGGTCGAGGCACCGGCGTACGTGGAGCTGCGTCCGGGTCATTTCGTGAGCTGCCACCGGGCCACCGAGTTGGACCTCAAGGGCGCGGTGGGTGCCGAATGAGTCGTCCGGAGCGGCCGATCCGCGCGTACATCATCTGCTACGCGCTCTGGCTGCTCACTGCGGCCCTGGGATTGCTGGACTTTGCCGCCGCGCGGATGTGGCTCCAGGAGGGCTACGTCCTGCTGGGGCTCAGCCCGTGGGGCTTCGCCGCCGCGCGGAACTTCGGCCTGATCTTCTTCGCCCTGCTGTGGGTCGGGGGCATCCTCTACGCGGAGGACCACTACCGAAAGGGCGTCGTCAAGCAGCGGCTCTGGGCGCGGTTCAAGGCGATCACCATCGTGCAGCTGGTCCCGCTCGCATTGACGCTGTGCTTCCTGCTGTATCGTCGCCTCGTGGGCTAGAACCGCGACCGACATCGCGACGATCCAGGGGGGCGAGGACGGCCTGTTACTCGCCGACGCACGGGCCACACGAGAGGGGGGCGAGCCGTGTTCGCGGCGTGGAGAGCATTAGCGTAAGGACAGCGTTTGGCACCGGCGCGAGTTCAACCGGTTGTCCTAAGGCATCGTCTGAATGGTCGGGTCCAGGCAAACACGCCGCCGATTCACGGCCACCGCGCGGCGGCGGGGGCGGGCATGGCCGTCTCCCCCGACGAGCCGCGACCATGAAAGGAGCAGCACCTTGGCTACAGCCCCCACGAAGGTCGGCATCATCGGCGCAGGCACTATCAGCGGGATCTACCTCCAGAATGCGCAACTCTTCGAGGCGTTCGAGGTCACCGCAGTGGCGGACACCCGCCGAGAGGCGGCCCAGTCGCGGGCAGCGGAATACGGTGTACCCTCGGGATGCAGCGTCGAGGAATTATTGGCCAACCCGGCCATCGAACTCGTCATCAATTTGACCCCTCACCGTGTACATGGGCCAGTGGGGCTCGCCGTCCTCGAAGCGGGCAAGCACGTTTACAACGAGAAGCCGCTGACCGTCCACCGGGAGGAAGGCCAGCGGATGCTCGCTCTGGCGGAGGAGAAGGGGTTGCGGGTCGGCGGCGCGCCCGATACGTTCTTCGGCGGTGCCTGGCAGACCGCGCGCCAGCTCATCGACGAGGGCGCGATCGGCGAGCCGGTCGGCGCGTTCGCCCACCTGCTTGGCCGCCGCGCGCCCGGTGCCCCGCGGCGGCAGACGGAGGGGTACACCAGCTTTTACGTGACCGATTCCTTCGAGTATGGCGGCGGTCTGATCTTCGACCGCGGGCCGTACTACCTCAACGCGCTGGTGAATCTGCTCGGCCCGGTGCGTCGCGTGACCGGCTCGGCGCGGATCACCTGGCCGGAGCGCGCCGACCGTGGCACCCCCACCAAGGTCAACGCCCCGACCCATACGGCGGGGGTGCTCGACTTCGCGAATGGTGCGGTCTGCACCATGGTGATGACCTACGACGCGTATGACACCGGCTTGCCGCACATCGAGATCTACGGGAGCGAAGGCTCGCTCCGCTGCATCGACCCCAATAACTTCGGCGGTCCCCTGTTCCTGCGCAAGCCCGACAGCCCGGAACTTGTCCCGGTCGAGAGCCGGTACGGGTATAACGCGAACAGTCGCGGGGTGGGTGTCGCCGATATGGCCGTCGCGATACGCAACGGTCGCCCACACCGGGCGAGCGGCGCGATGGCCTACCATGTGGTCGACATCATCACCGCCCTGCACGAGGCCTCGGACGAAAATCGGCATGTCGCGCTCCAGAGCACCTGTGAACGCCCCGCGCCGCTGCTCCCCGGCCTGGCCGACTGGACGGTGGACGCGTAGCGGTGCGACGCGCGGGGGTTGGCCGCGTCGTGCTCGATTCATGGTGATAAGAGAGGCGAGGACGGATGCTGAAGCTTGGAGCGATGGAACATTGGTTCGACGGCGAACCGGTCGTCCCGGGGAAGACCCTGGCAGAGCGGCTCGCCAATCTGGAATCCTGGGGCTACCAGGGGGTCCAACTCGGGGCCCTGACGCGCGGGATGGGCGTGCCCGAGATCAAACAGGCCTTCGCGCAGACCAGCGTCAGGCTGCTGATCCATGGGCGGCGTGCGCAGTTGCTAGCGAGTGACCCGGCGACCCGACAGCTCGCGGTGGAGGAGATCAGCCAGGGACTGCGGGAGGCGGCCGAACTGGATGCCGTGGGGGCGATCGTGGTGCCGATACGCGTGCAGCCCGACGTTGCTCCCCCGCCGCCACCCTCGTTCGGCTCGCGCCCGATGAAGACCGTGATCGATCTGGAGCGCGAACTCCTCATCGAGGGGCTGTCCAAGATCGCGCCGGTCGCGGAGGAGGTGGGCAAACCGGTCATCCTGGAACCGCTGAATCGCTACGAAACCCATCTGCTCAGGACTGTGGGACAGGCGGCGGAGATCTGTCGCGCGGTGGGCAGCCCGGGCATCAAGCTGATGGCCGACTTCTTCCACATGAACATCGAGGAGGCCGACATGGGTCGGGCGATCGAGGAGGTGGCGGACTGTCTGGCCTATGTCCACCTGGCCGATAGTAATCGTTATCAGCCCGGTGCGGGCCACCTGGACTTCCGTCCGGGTCTGGCGGCCCTGAAACGGATCGGTTATGACGGTTACCTGACGCTGGAGTGCAAGATTCTGGGCGAGGATCAGGGCCAAGCCCTGATGGAGACGGCGCGTTACATCCGCACGATCTGGGACGAGGTCTAGTTTCGCCTCATAGCGCCGGTGCCGACCGGCCTCCCACGGCGGCGATGCCTGCTGGCTGCTGGTTGGTCGTCGGCGCTTCACTCGCTGGTCGCAGGTGGGTTGAACGTCGACGAGTGAGGAGACGGGGCGATGAGACTGGGGATCGACACATTCAGCCTACGCTGGCAGGGCTGGGATGCCTTCCAGTTCCTGGAGTACGCGGCGGGGACCGGCCTGGAGAATGTGCATTTCTCCGAGCGCGGCAATCTCGCTTCGCTTGACGAGGGCTATCTGCGCGCGCTGAAGCACCGGGCCGATGCGTTAGGCGTGACGATCGAGCTCGGCATGCTGAGCTTCGATAAGCACGCTCGCCTCTTCAACCCGGCGTTGGGCACGGGCGAGCAGCAGCTCGGGGACATGGCCCGCGCGGCCAGCATGGTCGGCTCGCCGATCGTCCGGTGCGTGCTCGGCAGCGTGGAGGATCGCATCGGTCCGGTCCCATGGCAGGAACACCTTGAGGAATGCGGCCGCACGCTGCGGGCCGCGGCGCCGGTGGCGCGCGACCTCGGTGTCAGATTCGCGGTCGAGAACCACGGCGGGGTCGACCTGCTCGCGCGCGAGTTGCGGGCGCTGATCGAGGTCGCGGGGCCGGACGTGGTGGGGGCCTGCCTCGACACCGGGAACCCCGCATATGGCGGCGAGGATCCGGTGCTCAGCGCCGAGATCCTGGCACCATACGTCCTCAGCACCCATGTGCGGGACAGCCGCGTCTGGGCCGTCGAGGACGGCGCGCTGGTCCAGTGGGTGCCGGTCGGTCAGGGACACGTCGACCTCGGGCGGGTCCTGGCGATCCTGGCGGAGCACGCCCCCGACGCGCCCGTCGACCTCGAGATCATCGCAGGCCTGCCGCCAAAGCACCTCGCCTATCTCGACCCCGCGTCGGACTACTGGCGGCTGTATCCGGAGATGCCGGCGGCGGATTTCGCCCGCTTCCTCGCGCTCGTCCAGCGGGGCCAGCCGGGGCCGCTCGACCAGCTGATGGCACCAGCCGGCGTGCGGGGCCAGCCGGGCGGCGACGAGGGGGAACGGCTGAAGGCGCAGCAGTTGCGCCAGTTCGAGGAGAGCGTGCGCTATTGCCGTGAAGTGTTTGGTCTCGGCGATCCGGACCGATTGCCCGGACGTGACGGATAGCGCGGGAAGCGGCTCGTTGTCCTGGCGGGCTTTGCCCGGCCACGCCCGGACGTGCCGGGCCGGGTATGGCGGCGCGCCCCTACCAGGGCGACCGGGAGACGCCTTTGACGGAGCGGTCGGCCCTCGTTTGTGGGGTGACGGGCCACATCCGGATCTCTGGTGCGGACGCTGTCTGTCGGCTGTTCGATAATGGAGGGAGGGCAGTGTGATCAAGGTAGGCCTTGTCGGCTACGGGTTCGCCGGGCGCGGGTTCCACGCGTACCTCCTCGGGTGGGTGCCGGAATTCCAGTTAGTCGCGGTCGGGACTCGCGATCCCGGACGCAGGCAGCAGGCGCAGGACGATCATGGCGTGGCCACGTATGCCACCCTCGACGACATGCTCGCGCAGGGCGACGTGGATCTGGTCGTCGTGGCGACCCCGCACGATACGCACAAGGACCTCGCCTGTCAGGCGATGGACGCCGGGAAACATGTCGTCGTGGACAAGGTGATGTGCCTGACCACCGCGGAGGCCGACGAGATGATCGCCGCGCGCGACCGTAACGGCGTGATCCTGAGCGTTTTCCAGAACCGCCGTTGGGATGGCGATTACCTGACCGTCCGGCGCGCCCTCGATGCCGGATGGCTCGGCGCACCGTTCCTCTTCGAGTCGGCCGTGCTCAGTTACCGGCCACCGCGCGGCTGGCGCGGCGATGCCGGGTCGGGCGGTGGGGTGCTCTTCGATTGGGGCGCCCACCTGATCGACCAGGCCCTGCAGCTGGTTCCCGGTCCGGTCACATCGGTCACCTGCGACATCCAGTATCGCGGCTGGGGCGCGACGATCGGCAGCTACGCCCGGCTACTGCTCCGTTTCGCGAACGGGACCCTCTTCAGCGTCGAGGTCGGCAATCTCGTCCGTGCCGAGACGCCGCGCTGGCGTGTCCTGGGCGAACGCGGGGCGCTGGTCAAGAACGGGCTCGATCCGCAGGAGCGCGCGATGCTGGCGGGGGATATTGCCTCGGCAGTCGAAGATTCGGTCCACCGCGCCCGCATTACCACCGACTTCGATGGTCTCGCTACGGAGCTGGTTGTCGAAGGTGTTCGGGGCGACTGGCCAGCATACTATCGCAACGTCGCTGCCGCGCTCACGGGCACCACACCGCTCGCCGTTACCCCAGAGGAGGCGCGACGCGGACTGCTCATCTTCGACGCCGCGATGGCCGCGGCGCGCACCGGCGAGACGATCCGTCTCGCGGCGGGGAGTTGAGCACGCCCGGTGGTTGGCACGCCCCGGGATTGGCCGTTCCCGCTGTTGGTGAGCAATGCGTTCGCCTGTCTCACACGGCACGCTGTTACGCGTGAAGGAGGGCACGGGCGGCGCCGGTGAAACCACGCAGGGGCCGCGAGCGGTGCCGACCGGCGGAATCTCGGCGGCGGTGCGTCAATGACGAGTGCCTGACGACTCGCCGGCGCCCGGTCGGTGCGCCGATGGTTATCCGCAGGAGACGTGGCGGGCAAGACGACCAACAGGACCCGGAAATGAGGAGGTTGTGTCGTGTTCCACCGCCCAACACTCCGCCGGCTTGGCATCTGGCACTGGCGCTCCCGCGACATCGACACCTGTCCTGGCCGTTTACCCTATCCGGCCTGATTTTCTGGCAGTCCTTCCGCAAGAGTGCCAGGATGTTGCTGCGGATGGACTAAACGGCCAGGACAGGCTCGTGATCGGACCGTCGGCGGCGAGGAAGCGTTGCGCGTGCCCCGGGCTCTTGAACCGCCGCATCCGGCGTTCCCGCTCCCGGGTCGGCTGGTGGGAATTCTCCGCCCGGTTATTCAAGCCCTTGTGCCGCCGATGCTCGACGCTGGGCAGTATCGCGCGCCGCGCCGCGCCGTAGCAGGCGAGTTTGTCGGTAATCACCACGCGCGGCACGTAGCGCAATCCCTTGAGCAGCTTGCGGAAAAACTTCTTCGCCGCGACCGTATCCCGGTGGGGCTGCACGAGGATATCGAGAACGTTCCCCGCCTGATCGACGGCGCGCCACAGGTAATGGGTGGTGCCATTGATACGGATGAAGACCTCGTCCAGGTGCCATTTGTCGCCCGGCTGCGGGCGACGGCGGCGGAGGGTATTGGCGTACTGCTGGCCGAATTTCCCACACCATTGCCGGATCGATTCGTCGGTCACGATGACGCCTCGCTCGGCCAGCAACTCCTCCACGTCCCGATAGCTGAGGGCGAACCGGTAGTAGAGCCACACGGCGTGCGCGATGATCGCGGGCGGGAAGCGGTAGCCGGCGTAGGCTGGGGGCGCAACTTCATCACTCATACCAGCAGTATCGCACACCATCGACACTTGCTTGCAAGTTGACAGTACCATCTCGCCGGGGCGGACGCGCTCCTGCCCGAGCTCGTCGCCCCGATCCTGATCGCGGATCGGGGCTACGATGCGGAGGCGCGGGTGCTGGCTGTGCTGCGCGCGGCGGGCAAGGCGGCGGTCATCCCGCCCAAGCGCCGCCGCACAGACCAACGGCCCTACGACCGCGACCTGTACGCCGCGCGCCACCTGATCGAGCACTGCTCCTGTCGCCTCAAGCCGCACCGCGCCAGCGCCACCCGCTATGACAAGACCGCCCGTAACTGCCTCGCGGCGATCCAAATCGCCGCCTCAGCCATCCTGCTTACCTGACGACAGGCCGTAGTCTTGAACTTCCCATTTAGCTCTATGACACGCGGTAGGAGATGCTACCGCGTGTCATATTTTTCTTGCTGTAGCGCAGTTATTACAACGCCAAGACCCAGACAAGTGCTGTTGCACCAGCGATGATGAGAAAGCAGCCGAGCAAGGCGCTAGCTTTCCCTTGTGGGCGATGCGACCAGGCGAGCCAGCGGCCGAGCGCCTCTGGCAGCAATAGGAGCGTCGCGAGCGGCACGATGGCGCGGCGCAGGAGTCCGAACGAGAAGGCAGGCTCGGCAGCGAGCGCGAGCGCGGTCGTGAAGAGCACCGCCGCTTCCATGATGCCGACGAAGAGCGTTAGGCGGATCGTCGCGGCGACCGAGAGCGCTTTCGGGCGACGCTCCAACCCCTGGTCGGCGATGGTGTCCCACGCCGCCTGCGCCATCCGTATCCCCTCGCCAATCAGCTCCGCCACGATCGTCACCGCCGCCGCGACGATCAGCAGGATGATCCAGCGCCCCGCCACACGGAAATCGGCGCTGACATTGCCCATGATCGCCGCCAGTCCGAGAATCAGGGCGGTGAGGAGAGCACACCTCGCGTATGATCCGGTACATATATTTGTACCTGGTCTGGCAAGGACGACCTGATACTACGGCGACACTTCCGGCGCGATCTGCGAAGCGGTGAGGTTGCGGCAGTGGATGCGGAGCACGGCGTCCTCGTCGTACCTGCTGAGAACGAAGACAAGGCGGTGTGCGTGGGACGCCTCATCAGCGGCGTAGTGGCGGTTGCCGATTCGTCGCCCCAGGACCGCAGGCGGGCAGAATGTGCGCACCGCCTCGATGTTTTCGATGCCCCCGAACCGGACCTGCCATGTCTCGCTCTGGTAGCGACGCCACTGCGAGCCCGCAATCGGGAAATAGCCCGCGACTGTCAGCGTCAGTTCACGTCGCGGCCCTACCCGCACGCTGTCGATGCGCCCCTCGTGGAAATTGTGCGGCAGTTCCGGCAGCGGACTCATTCGCTCACCGGTTCAGGCGTCCCGTCGGCGCCGGTCAGTTCCGCTTTCGCCGACCAGTCCTCACGCGCTACATCCGTCATCGGGAACTACCGCCGCCATCGTTGCTCGTCATCACATTTGGGTAGCATGGCTCATCGCCAACCGAACTGTCGCTGTAATACGCGCCGCGCGCCTCAAGCGCGAAGAGCGCGGGTTGCGCGCCGACGCGGCGCGAACGTTTGCGTGGCGCGTATGCCGGCACGCGGAGCACCTGCAGCCACTCCCCCTCGCCCAGCACCCAGAGCGGCAACTGCGGCGAGCGGTGTGCGGTCGCGAAGAGGTGTGGCGCGGTCACCGTCTGTCGCTGATCACATAATTTGGGCTCTGCGCCACTCCTGGTGCTGCGAAATCGTACAATTACGGGATGGGGATGGGCCGGGTGACTGGAGAAGTTACCGGTGCATGCTCCTGCCTTGCTCCCCCACCTCAAGGGCCTCCGGGTCAATGACATCGCCGTCGCCGATGACGGCATCACCATCGTGGCCGCGACGATCCGTCGCCGGGCCCGCTGCCCGGCGTGCCAGCGGTGCTCGACGCGCGTGCATAGCCGCTACTGGCGCACGCTCGCCGACCGGCCCTGGGGCGGCCGACCGGTGACGATCCGCGTCCAGGCCCGGCGCTTCCGCTGCACGAATGTCGCCTGCGCACAGCGGATCTTTGTCGAGCGGCTGCCGGAACTGGCCCCGGTCGCGGCGCGGCGCACGCCGGCGTTGCGGACGGCGCTGGAGCACATCGGCTTCGCCACCGGCGCGCGCCCGGGGGCCGCGCTGGCGGCGGCTCTCGGCATGCCGCTGAGCGCCCGCACGCTGCTGCGCCTGCTCCATGCCGCGCCCTGCCCCGCGCGGCCCGAGCCGCGGGTCCTGGGTATCGACGAGTGGGCCTGGCGTCGGGGCCAGCAATTCGGCACGATCCTCGTCGATCTCGAGCGCGGTCAACCGGTCGACCTGCTGCCCGATCGCGCCGCCGACAGCGTCGCCGCCTGGCTCCGGGCGCATCCCCAGGTCGAGATCGTCAGCCGAGATCGCAGCGCCCTCTATGCCGACGGCATCGCGCGCGGCGCGCCCGCCGCCCGGCAGGTCGCGGACCGGTGGCACCTGCTCCGGAGCTTGCGGGAGGCCCTGGAGCGGCTGCTGGATGGCAAGGCGGCGGCCCGGCAGGCCGCAGTCGCCCCGACTGCGGCGCCGCTCCCCACCGTGCCCGGCGGCGCGCCAAGCGAGGCTGCTGAGGCCGACGCCACACCGTCGGCTGGGCCGACGCTGCCCACGGCGGCGGGGCGCGAGACGCAACGTCGCCGCGCGCGGCGGCTGGCGCGCTTCGAGGAGGTGCGCACCCTCGCCGCCGGTGGCCTGAATCAGGCCGCGATCGCCGAGCAACTGGGGATGAGCCGCCGGACGGTCCGGCGCTACGTGCGCGCGGAGGCGTTCCCGGAGCGGGCACCGCGGAGCGGGGATCGCGGCCACCTCGATCCCTACAAGCCCTATCTCCGCCAGCGCTGGGCCGACGGGTGCCGCAACGGGCTGCAGCTCTACCGGGAGGTCCACGAACGCGGCTACCCCTACTCGCGGGGCGCGGTCGCGCGCTACGTCGCCCGCCTGCGCCGGGCGACGTTGGTCGCGACGCCCACAGGACCCGACGCGCCCTGCCCCGCGCCGGCACCCTCGCCCCGCGCGACGCCGTCGGCCCGCCGCGTCGCCCGCTGGTTCCTGCGCCGCCCGGAGCGACAGACGCCGGCGCAGGAGGCCTACCTCGCGCGGCTCGGCGCGGCCGACCCCGACCTCGCCGAGGCGTACGCGCTCGGGCAGGAGTTCGCGGCGATGCTGCGCGACCTCCAGGGCGCGCGGCTGGCGACCTGGCTCGCCGCGGCGGAACGCGCCACCGCGCGGGAGCTCCGCGCCTTCGCCACCGGGCTGCGCGCCGACGAGGCGGCGGTGCAGGCCGGGCTGACCGAGCCGTGGAGCACCGGCCCGGTGGAGGGCCAGATTACGCGGCTGAAGCTCCTCAAGTGGCAAGGCTACGGGCGGGCCGGGTTCGCGCTCCTACGCCAGCGGGTCCTCCGGCCGACCGGCTGACGGATGGCGTGGCCGCCAGGGCGCTATACTTGCGGGGGACGCGCCGACGCGGGAAGGAGGTGGGGACATGCCAGGCCGGAAGCCACGCCCGGGGCAGCGCCAGCAGGCACCCATGGCGCTCGCGTTCGACCGGCGGGTGATGGAGCAGCAGATGCAGGCCATCACCCGCCTGCTGGAGGGCCACGACTTCGCCTCGCTCGACGAGGCCAACGCCTTCCTCCAGCAGCAGCTGGCCACGGGGCAGCCGCTCGTGGCACCGCCCGCCACGCCGCTGGAGGAGGCGCAGGAGCTGGTCTACCAGGCCCTGGAGACGACCGGGCCGCGTCGCCTCCGGTTCGCGCGCGAGGCCCTGGCGCGCTCGCCGGATTGTGCCGACGCCTACGTGCTGCTGGCCGAGGCCAGCGGCGATCCCCAGGAGGCCCGGGCGCTCTACGAGCAGGGGGTGCGGGCGGGGGAGCGCGCGCTCGGCCCGGCGCCCTTCCGCGGGGATGTCGGCCACTTCTGGGGCATCCTCGAGACCCGCCCGTACATGCGCGCGCGCCACGGCCTCGCGGCGGTCCTGTGGCACCTGGGTGAGCGCGAGGCGGCCATCGGGCATGTGCAGGACCTGCTGCGCCTCAATCCCGGCGATAACCAGGGGGTGCGCTACACCCTCGCTACCTGGCTCCTCGCCACGGGGGACGACGCGGCGCTGGGGGACCTGCTCGGGCAGTATCCGGAGGAGGGCAGCGCCACCTGGGCCTTTACCCGCGCCCTAGCCGCGTTCCGCCGCCACGGCGCGGGCGGGCCGGCGGACGCGGCGCTCCGGGAGGCGCTGGCCACCAACCCGTTCGTGCCGGCGTACCTGCTCGGCCTGAAGCCGCTGCCGCGCCGCCTCCCCGCCTACGTCGGCGTCGGCGACGAGGACGAGGCGGTCGCCTACATCGCGGAGGCGGCGGAGCCCTGGCTCACGTCGCCAGAGGCCCTCGTATGGCTAGCGACCGTGGTCGCAGGGGATGCCCCGCCGCCAGTGCCTGCTCGGCCGCGCCGTCGGCGTCGCACGTAGCCGCCACCATCCGCCTTCGCAGCACCAGGAGTGGCGCAGAGCCATAATTTGGCTCTCCCGATCTTTTGATGATCCGGGCAGAATTGCCCCTGGAAGTGGGGACGGTGGGCCAGAAGTTGGCCTCCTTCGGCCCTTCGAGACGTTCTCCAGGCCACTTTCCGGGGTGTTTCCCCTATCCTGGACCCTCGATCATCAAAAGATCGGGAGAGCCAAATTATGTGATCAGCGACACGCCGCCTGGCCGGGGCGGGGCGGCGCGGTGGGGTGGCAGCGCGCCCGCGCCTGGATGCTGGTTTTCTCGTCGGCGCTGATGAGGCAATCAGCCGGGTCGAGCGGCCGGCCCTCCCACCAGCCGGCGTACAGGTCCAGGACGCGGCCGGCCTTCGCGGCGAAGCGCGGGTCGCGGGGGTAGAGCCAGTGCTGGTGCTGCCAGGGCTTGAGCGCGTCGCGGTCCAGGATGCGCGAGATCGTGCTGGCGCTCATCGCCGGGGTCTCGGGGTGCACCGCGATCAGCCGCGTCAGGTCGGCGGTGCTGTAGCGGCTCAGCGGCTGCTCGCGCTGCGTGGGCAGTTCACAAGCCAGCGCCTTGACCATCGCGACCTGCTGCGGGGGGGAATGTGGGCTTCCGCCCACGCCCCGGCCGGTCGGTCAGGGCAAAGCCGTCGGTCGCCCAGCGTTTCCGCCAGGTGTAGGCCCAGTTGGGGTGCTGCCCGAGGTGCCGGGCGGCGGCCACGCTGTCGAGGTCCGGCTGCCGATGGAGCAGCAGCACGAGCCTGGCACGGGCGACCTGGACGCGGGGGGCGTTCTGCTGCCGGACGAGCCACTCGCACTCCCGCACTTGCTCAGGCATGAAGGTCGGCCGATAGCTAGGCACCGGTCCGGGCATGGGCCTCCTCCCCCTGGAGGCGCGCCACCGCGCCGCGCAGGGACGACTCTACCACAGCTCCACGCTAACCCCACAGGCTATTCTGAAACGGACCACTTAGGTGGTTTTTTTCGGGCGTAGGCCGGGTCGGGGCTGGCGAGCCAGCGCTTGGCGCGCTGCCAGCGCACGCCGAGACGCGCGAGCGTCGCGCGCACCGTCGCGTCGGTCACCGGCCCGGCGGTCAGCCCCGCGGCGGCCGCGACCTCGGCGGCGAGCGGCAGGGTCCACAGGCTCGTGTCCTTGCCGAACTCGCGCGGACTGCGATGCAACAGCGCCCATAGCCCCGCCGTTCCGGCCGCGTTTAAGGCCGGACGGGTCGTCGCCGGGCGCGACGAGCGCCGTATCAGGGCAGCCACCCTGTCGCGATTGAAGGCGGCGATGGCATTCCGCGCGCCCTGCTCACTGCGCCCCAGGCTGCGCGCGATGCGGCTCGCATGCTCGCCCCGGCTGCTCGCCGGCACGATCTGGCAGCGCCGCAACGTGAAGGCGTCCGCAGCGCGCAGGCCTCCGGTCAACGTGTCGCGTTCGGTGTCCCTCAACGGGCGTACAAAGAGTGGTGCTTTCATGCAGTGAAGCATATCACCACCATGTTGTCTGCGAATGCACTAGCTCCCGATTGCCGTCCGCGTCGCACTCGCCCTGCCTTCGTGTCGTCGTCGATTGATAACCGCACCTCCCAGTAGTCTCGGCCACCACGGCACCCCCGCCGCAGGGACGCGGGTACCGGCGACGCCAGCGGCCCAACTGCTATCGCGACGCCGTGCCAGTCCTGGTACGAACCTCTCGTCCAGCCCGGTCAGGGCCGTTCCAGGAGGTAGAGGTAGCCGGGACCGCCGTGGAGCCAGGAGCGATACGTGCGACGTTCGCGCACCACGTACCCAGGCAGCGGCGAATAGGCGACGACGTAGGTCGAATCGATCGTGGGTGCGATGATCTGCGTCCAGAACGGCCCGTCGACGGTGCGCGGCGGCGCGCGGAACGCGCGCCCGCGCTCGTAGAGTTCCCAGCCGTCCCATTCCATCCCCGCATCGATCCGCTCCGGCGGCACCCCTCGGGCCAGCAACTCGCGCCCCAGTTGCCAGCGCAGTCGGTTCGAAGCGAGCCAATCCTGGGTGCCGACGACCGAGAAGAGGCCCAGCCCGAGCAGCCCGAGCAGCAGCGCGGGCGACGGGCGCAGCCCGCGCACGGCCCAGAGGCCAAGGACGATGGCGAAGGGGATGAGCGGCAGGAAGTAGCGGTCGAATGAGACCCAGGAGATGACCAGGACGTGGACGGTGGTGGGGAAGAGCCCGACGAGCTGGCTCAGGCCGAGCAGGATCACGACGCCGATCGGCCCCGGGCTACCGGACGGTCGTTGTCGGGCGGCCAGGAGCCGCAGGAGGAGGGAACTGCCCAGGCCGCAGAGGCCGCCAGCCGCCAGGGCGGTCAGGCCGATCCGCCAGGGCAAGGTGAAGAAGAGAGGCCGCTGACCGAGCAGATTGTCCGGTCCGACCCCCGCGACCTGGAGCATCGTCCCGTACCGCAGATAGGGCATTAAGCGCGGATACGCCGGCAGCTGGCTCCCGTGCCACACGAGGCCGAGCACCAGGGCGCCGACCGCGAGCGTCCAGACGAGTAGCACGAGGCGCGAGGGGCGCCACCCCGGACCGGCGGCGCGCAGGACCGCGCGCCCGAATCCCAGCGCCAGTGGCACGGTGGCAGCGCCCAGGTAGAGGAGCAGATAGCCGACCAGCAGCAGCGCCGGCCGCCAGAGGGTCGGCCCCGTGTGGAGTACGAGGTCGAGCAAGCGCGCCTGCTCCTGCGGGACACCCCGGTGCATACTCCAGGTGAGGTAACCGGCGACGACCAGGGTCGGCACAACCAGGATCGCGGCGGCGCGCCGTAGCAGCAAGCGGGCGGGCCAGCGGGCGAGGAGGCCGTAGGCCAGGACGGCGGGGGGCAGCAGGATGCCGGGATGGCGCACGAGGAAGGCGAGCGCGGCGCAGCCGGACCCCAGCAGCAAATAGCCGGTGCTGTCGCGGCGTACGCCGCGGACGGCGCAGAGGGTGGCGAGCAAGATCAGGCTCACGGCGGGGACGTCACTCATGAAGGTATAGCTCAGGCTGAACGTGAGCGGATTCAGCCAGTAGGCGAGCGCGCCCACCAGGGCCAGGGGGCGCATGATCGCGAGTTCACGGCCGATCGCATAGAGCGCGGCGCTCCCGGCGAAACTGAGGACGAGGGTGGAGACGCGCAGGACGGTGAAGGAAAAGCCGAAGAGCTTGGCGAAGGCCGCGCCCCAGAGCACCTGGAAGACGAGCGTGGTCGCGGTCCAGTCGCTGATTTGCAACCGCCCCTCGTCCACCAGATGGCGCACCGCGAGCGCGTAGGCCCAGCCGTCGACGAGTCCGAACTCACCACGGGGCGACACCAACGCGAGCGGGAGCACGTAGGCACCCAGGAGCAGCGCGAGGTACGGCACCTCGGCTCGCCAGCCGTCCCGCGCGGGCGCCGCAGGCGCGGATGCCCGCCAGCGGTGTAGGAGCGCTCGTGCCTTCATGGTCCGTAGCGGACGAGTCGCCGCCCCCCGAGTTGCGCCGGGGCGAGCTTGTCGCGCAGCGCGGGCGTCAGGGTGGTCGGGATCGTGACGATCTCAGGGTCGCTGTCGCTAACGTAGCGCACGGCGGGGTAGCGGTCCAGGTACGCGCCGAACCACTTGCCGAGCTCCGCGTCGGTGGCGCGGATGCGCGGCGTGAAGAACAGGTCGCGGCGCCGGTCGAACGGCGAGGGGGCCGCCTCGGCGCCGACCAGCAGGACCGCCCGGTAGCCATAGGTGTGATCCTGAAGGGTGCAATGGCGCAGCAGGGTCGGGTCGCCGTGGTCCGGGTAGGCCCCGTAGGGCAGCGCGAACGTCTCGATCGGCGCACCTGGCACGTAGCGGTGGAGCCCGTCCTCGCCGCCCGCGATCTCCTGGCGGACCTGGGCATCCGTCGCGTTCGCGAGGTTGGCATGGTGGAGGGTGTGGTTCCCCAGCTCGTAGCCGTGCGCCAGCAGCCACGCCAGCTTCGTCCCGGCGAACCGGCGCTGGTCGTGCTTGTCATCATCGTCGCCGAACGGTAGCCCGGGCGGGACGTAGAAGACCCCCGCGTGGCCGAAGTCGGGGTGGCGGGCGACCATGTCTTCGAGGATGCCTACAGCGCTATCGGGGTCGATCGCTAGCGTGCCGTCCGGGCGCAGCAGGTAGCGAAATTGCGATTCGGCCCCGTCATCGAAGGTCAGGATCACCGGGGTCTTTCCGGCCGGGATGTCGAGGGTGCCGGCGACGAACTGGTGCATCGACGTCAGGTAGTAGCCGTGCGCATAGAGATACGCCAGATCGCCCCGGAAGGCGGCGGTGGTGCGATTCCAGTCACTCCCTGAGGCGGGCAAGAAGGTGTGGTACATCAGGATCGGTATCAGCCCCAGCTCATTCGGCGGGAGCGCTGCCGACGTTGACGGCACGACCAGACTGGCCGGGTCTGGCGTGGGGCTCGCGGCGAGCGCGGGGGCAACGGTTCCCGCTGCGCCCGATAGTACCGCCACGCCACGCGCCGCTACGGGAACGCCGACGGTAGCGTGCGGTAACAGGCGGGCGAGACCCCTGCCTCGTACCAGGAGGAGCAGCAAGGCCACGACCAGCAGGCTCCCGCGGGCCCGACCGGATCGCCCGCGCCGCGTCAGGCGGTGTTGCGGCGGGATGGCGGCCTCGCGCTCGGTCATCGTCTCCCTCTACGTCAGTTGCGGTAGCCTCATGCCGCGTCGCCACTACGGCGACACAGCAGCATGTGTCGTGATGGATCGCATTGTCTCTCTCGCGGCGTGAAGCATACACGAATCTGCCGGGTGCCGCACCAGCGGAGATCTGGGTGCCTGCTCGGCTGGGCGGCAGAGCCACGCGGTGCGGTCTGCCCGTTGGCCTGGACAATGTAATGCTGGGGTTGCCTCCGTCCCGTGAGTGCTGGCGAATGTTATGGCAACGATCTTGGGCGTTGGTGATCGTGGCTTGGTAGGCTGAAGAGGCCGTCATTGTCGTCGCGCCGCCAGGAGGATCGTGATGCTGCGCCCCAAGACGCTCCCGTCCGTTCCCACAGAGACCGCGCGAGTCGCCCACGCCGCCTTCCCGAAGAGCCATCCCTACCTCGGCGCGGCGAACGAGATGGGCGCGGTGTTCACCGATGCTATGTTCGCGGCGCTCTTCCGGCGCCGCGGCCGGCCCGCGCTGGCTCCCTGGCGCCCGGCCCTGGCGACGATCCTGCAATTCGCGGAGGGGCTGTCGGACGTGCGATTCGTTCCCTCGAAACCGTGGGCGGGTTCTGCCTGCGAGGGATGGGGGGCTAGGGAAGGAGGCGTCCCGACCTAGACAACTCGTGGTGCGATGCGGGGTGCGAGTCCCCGCCGCCGAGGTGAACGGCGAAATGCGTCTCCCCCACGGTAGCGACTGGCCATCAATCCGTGAAGCGGGGAGAAAACCGGGCACCGCCGGAACCCGATCCCGGACTGCTTCGACGACGTGGAGGTCAACATGCCTTAACGACTCTGGCCGCCACCGGGGATGGTTGGGGAGTGCGGTTACGCCTGTGGCGAGAAGAAGACGAGGAGGGACCGGGATGTTCAGCAACCAGAGCATTGCTATCGCGGCGATCATCGTGGGGCTCCTCGCCGCAGCCGCCCTGGCGGCGTGGCCCTGGGCCAGGCGGGAGGGCCGGTTTGCGGTCGCCGGACTCGCCTCGGCACTCGGGTTCGCCGCCTGGAACACGATCCTCGACCTCACCAACGGCACGGGATTCAATGTTGACGCGCCGGTCGTGCGCGTGAGTTGGCAGGACGCCGGGAGCGGTGTCCTCGCGTTCGCCGTCACGGCGCTTGCGCTCGGGCTCATCGTCGCGCGCAGCGAGCCCGCCCGGCGCGTCATCGGCGCGGCGACCCTCGCGGGACTGGTGGTGCTCGTCTTCGACATCTTCGGGTTCTGAGCCTGAGCTCGACTTTAGCCCTTTGACGGGGTGACGCGACCAGTTATGCTTGGCATCGCTACGTGAGGAGGGGTGCCGTGAGCAGTCTGCCGCCGACCATTGCCGCTATCCTGACACCGTTCGCCGCCCTGTTCTCGCGGCGCGTCTGGGCGCACGTCCAGGTGCTGCTGGCGGGGGCGCTCCTCGCCCCGGCGCAGCGCACGGTGGCCGCCGCGCTGCGCGCTACCGGCCATGAGCGGACCGCGCAATTCCACCGCTACCACCGGGTCCTGAGCCACGCGCGCTGGTCGGGGTTGGCGGTCGGGCGCGTGTTGCTGGCGCTGCTCGTCGCGGCCTTCGCGCCCGACGGCCCGCTCGTCTTCGGTGTGGACGAGACGCTGGAGCGGCGGCGCGGCAAGCGAATCGCGCCCAAGGGGCTGTACCGCGACGCCGTCCGCTCCAGCAAGGAGTATTTTGTCAAAGCCAGCGGGTTGCGCTGGGTCTGCCTGATGCTGCTCGTGCCGATCCCCTGGGCCGGGCGGACCTGGGCGCTGCCCGTGCTGACCGCGCTGGCTCCGTCCGAGCGCTATGACGCCGAGCGCGGGGGGCGGCACAAGACGCTGACGGATTGGGCGCGGCAGTTGCTGCTGGTCATCCGGCGCTGGTGGCCGGAGCGCGCCGTCGTTGCCGTCGCCGATAGCGGCTACGCGGCGCTCGAATTCCTGGCCGCCTGCCGCGCCTGGCGCAGGCCGGTCACGATCGTCACCCGCCTGCGCCTCGACGCGGCGCTGTACGCGCCCGCGCCGCCCCGCCGGCCGGGGCGGAGGGGTCGGCCCCGCAAGAAGGGCCAGCGCCTGCCCACGCCCGCTGCCATCGCCGCCGACCCGGCGACGGCCTGGGCCAGCATCACCGTGGCGCAGTGGTATGGCGCCGGCGAGCGCGTCGTCGACGTCGTCACGGACACCGCCGTGTGGTACCACACCGGGCTGCCGCCGGTCCCGCTGCGCTGGGTGCTGATCCGCGACCCGCGCGGGAAGTTCGCCACGCAGGCCCTGCTCTGCACCGACCTGGCCGCCACCCCCGAGCAGATCCTGGCCTGGTTCGTGTTGCGTTGGCAGGTGGAAGTCACCTTCGAGGAAGTCCGCCGTCACCTCGGCGTCGAGACGCAGCGCCAGTGGTCGGACCTGGCCATCCTCCGCACCACCCCGGCGCTGCCGGGGCTCTTCTCGCTCGTCGCCCTGCTGGCGCACGAGCGGATGGCCGACCCCGCCAGCGCGACCCGGCAGGCGGCGTGGTACCGCAAGGAGCGCCCCACCTTCGCCGACGCGCTCGCGCTCGCGCGACGCGAGTTGTGGCGGCACCAGACTTTCCACACGTCCTCTTGCGGCGGTGAGCTAATCAAAGTCCCGCGCGTGCTCGTCGAGCGCCTGACCGACGCGCTGTGCTACGTCGCCTGAAACGCTAAAGTCGAGCTGAGTATCTGTCTGATAAAGGGGCGGAAGAGCAGCAAACCGACGTCGCACCGCGCCTTCTGCACGTCCGTACTGGTCGGCTCACCGGCCGTTCGGCAGCAATCCGGCCCCGCTGCCCCTTTATCAGACAGTTTCTGATGCTGGGATTCGACACTTGGTAGGATAGGGCAAGTTGCCTGTGCAAGCGAGCGAGGGCTGTAATGCAACCTCGGCCAGGGGTCAGTCTAGCGGCGAGGCGTCAAGGACGTGTGGCGCCGGAGGCAGTTTGCGGGTCTGGCATCCTGGAAGACGAGGACCGGAGCACACGACGCCCCGGGCCGTGCGATCAAGTGGACGGCCCGTGCTACGGGGTGACCGCGGGGTGGTCGCGGCGAGCAGCTCCGTCAGGATGTGGCGTCGCATCTCTGCGCGCGCCCGGCGGAACGCCGCCAGATCTTCGTCGGCATCGGCGGTCCCATCGGGCTGCGCGATCGGCCACATGCGGCGGCGCTGTCCGGTGCCGGGGAGGAAGAGTCAGGTGTCCGTCGTGCCGTCGCACAGGAGCACCTGCTCGTCGAAACGCTGCCCCGCGTAGCGGTCGAGGGTCTTGGCGGGGTACGCGGCCAGGTCGATGCCCGCCTCGGCCATGCCGCGCAACCGCGCGTCGTCCCGCTCCTGATACTGCCAGCAACATCCGTCACGCGCGCGGGAAAGGCGTCGGCCATCACGATAGGCGGCAGCCGCGTCCGCGCACCTGCTGCTATACTTCGTCATACGAAGCCACCGGTGTCACATCGTTGTGACGCCTGCCCCGGTGTGGGGCAGGCCTATGGATGTGGTGTACGCTCCCGGGTGCGGGATGGGGACAGGAGGGCAGGGGATGACGGACGCTCATGCTGCAGCGGCGCTCCGGGCATTGGAGCGGCAGTTCGCGGCGGGACGACTCGATCGCCGCGCGTTCATCCGCCGGACGGTGGCCCTCGGCTGCTCCGCCGCGGCGGTCGCGGCGGCGCTCGCGGCTTGCGGCGAGCTCCCCGCAGCGACCGCGGTGGTGCCGACGGTGGCGAGCGCGGCGACCACCCTGGCCCCCACAGTCGGCGCGGCCGCGACGGCGGGCGCCCCGACCATCGCCGCCGCAGCGACGAATCCGGCGGGGGCCGCGACGGCGGTGCAGGGCGCGACCGGCACCGGGCCGACCAAGCGCGGCGGCGGCACGCTGAAGCTGCTCCAGTGGCAGGCACCGACCACCTTCAACCCGCACCTGTCGTCCGGCACCAAGGATGATCTGGTCTGCGCGGTCGTCTACGAGCCGCTGATCCGCATCGACAACGACGGCAACTTCGTCCCGTTCCTCGCCGAGAGCATCCCGGGTAAGGAGAACGGCCAGTTGGCGGCCGATCTCAAGACCGTGACCTGGAAGCTGAAGCAAGGCCTCAAGTGGAGCGACGGGCAGCCGGTCACCGCCGCCGACGTGGTCTTTACCTGGGAGTACATCGTCGATCCGAAGACCGCGTCGGTGAACGTCGCGCTCTTCGAGAATGTCGACAAGGTGGAACGGGTCGACGACCTGACGGTCAAGTACACCTTCGCGGACATCAAGCCGGACTGGTATCGCCCCGCGACGCTCCAGGTGCTGCCCGGGCACGTCTTCCGGAACGACAAAGGGGAGCCGGCGCGCAACTCGCCCAACAATCTCAAGCCGGTCGGCACCGGCCCTTACAAGGCGACCGAGTTCAAGCCCGGCGACGCGGTCACCTACGCTATCAACGAGTACTACCGCGCGCCCGACAAGCCCTTCTTCGACAAGGTCGAGGTGAAAGGGGGCGGCGACGCGACCTCGGCAGCGCGCGCGGTCCTCCAGACCGGCGATTACGATTACGCCTGGAATCTGCAAATCGCCGACACCATCATCAAGCAGCTCGAGGCGGGTGGCAAGGGGGTGGCCGAGTTCCAGCCGGGCGGCGGCATCGAGCGGAATTTCCTCAACTTCACCGACCCGAACAAGGAAGTCGACGGCGAGCGGTCGAGCCTGAAGTCGCCGCACCCCTTCTTCACCGACTTGAAGGTGCGCCAGGCCTTCGCGCTCGGCTGCGACCGCGACACGATCATCGCGGGCATCTACGGGCGTGGCGGCGTGGTCGGCGTCAATATCCTCGAAGACCCGCCGCAGTATCGCTCGCAGAGTCCGAAGAACAAGCCGGCGTTCGACCTGGCCAAGGCGAACGCGCTGCTGGACGAGGCGGGCTGGAAGAAAGGCGCGGGCGGCTATCGCGAGAAGGACGGCGTGCAGATGGCGGTCGTCTACTCGACGACGGTCAACGACGTGCGACAGAAGACGCAGCAGATCGTGAAGGATGGCTGGGAGAAGCTCGGGATCAAGACCGAGTTGAAGGGGGTCGATGCTGGTGTCTTCTTCTCCTCCGACGCCGGCAACCCCGACACCAGCGGTCATATGTACGTCGACGTGCAGATGTACACGACCAGCGCCGCGATCGATCCGCAGGCGCACATGCGCCGCTGGACGACCAAGGCGGCGCAGCTGAGCCAGAAGGACGGCAAGTGGTCGGGCGGGAACGATGGCCGCTATGTGAACCCGGAATACGACAAACTCTGGGAGGCGGCGAAGACGGAAGCCGACGCCGCCAAGCGGGCAAGCCTCTTCATCCAGATGAACGATATCCTCATCCAGGACGTCGCAATGATCCCGCTGGTCAACCGCAAGAGCGTCTTCGGCCGCGCCAAGGGCCTGCAGCACGTCAATTACTCGCAGTGGTCCACCGACTACTGGGACATCGCCAACTGGACCAAGCAGGGGTAACACCGGAAGGCGCGGCATGCGGGCGCTGGGCTTCCCCTGCTTGCACGGACGCGTACTGGCTAGTACAGCGCGCCGCGAATGGTTCGGTGGTTAGTCGCACAGCGGTTTGCCCTGGTAGGTCCATCTGAAGGGCTTGGCTAGCGTCCGGTTGTAGTAGGCGATGAGGGCGAGAACCCGGGCGATGAGGTCGGCGGTGGAGAGGAAGGAGCCCCGGCGCAGGAGCTTGCGGGCGAGGATGCCGAGCCAGAGCGCGATCTGGTTCAGCCAGGAGGCGTGCTTGGGGGTGTAGTGGAAGGCGAGCGTGTGCGTCGGGTCACGCAGGAAGGCGGCGCGGGTTTGCTGGTTGGCCAGGATGCCCGCCGTGCCCTTGACGCCGAGGTCGTTGGTGACGCCCGACGCGGCGGCGACGTAGCGCACGAGGGACTCCGACTGGTGGATATTGAGATTGTCCACGACGAAGTGCCAGCGCCGGGCGGCCGGATCGGTCGCGACGGTCCGCTCGATGTGCGCCACGAACTCCTCCTCGGTACGGGTGGGGCCGTGGGACGGGGCGACGACCTGCCCGCTCGCGACGTCGCGGTTGAGGATGAAGGTGATCGTGCCGTGGCGGATATACTCGAACTCGCGCCGCTCCACCCTGCCCGGTGCCAGCGGCAGGCCGGGGTGTTTGCGCTCCAATGCCTGCACGCCCGTCAGTTCGTCGGTGCTGAGCACTCGCTCCCCCGCCGCCGTCAGGGCCGGCGCCGCCCGGTAGAGGGCGCAGACGTCGGCGATCTTGGCGGCGGCCTCGGGGTCCGCCGCCGGGGTCAGCCAGTAGCGGATACGATGGGGCTGGAGCGCCCCCTTTTGAGCAGCCGCCCCGCATGGCGCGGGGAGAGCCGGTCGACGATGCCGCGCTTGACCGCCTCGTCGGCCAGTTCGCGCCCGGACCACTGGCTGATCGGCCGGTCGGAGGCCGCTGGAGCCTCGCACGCCAGCGCGGTGAGGCGGCAGACCTGCTCGGCGGTGATCCGGCACGGGCCGCCGGGGCGCGGGGCGTCCTCCAGGCGCTCGGCGACGCTCAACTCCGCCAGCGGGATCGCCCCCAGGCCCAGCCAGCGCCTCCGCCACAGCCGGGCGGTGTCGGCCTCGATGCCCAAGCGGCGGGCGATCTGCGCGTTGTTCTCACCGTCCGCTGCCGCGAGGACGATCCGCGCGCGTAGCGCGACCTGCTGCGGCGTCTGGTACGCCCGGGCCAGCGCCTCCAGCTCCCGGCGTCCCGCCGCCGTAAGCGTCACCACCGGGGGCTTCGGGCCGCGCATCACCACCTCCTTGCCGCCTCCGCCGTCACCTCCTCGCCCGACTATACCATTGGTGTATTCATGGCGCACTGTACTAGTTTTGCAGTTGCAGATATATTGTCAAGCGGCTGAAACGCCCGTCGTAGCGCCAAATTTCCCATTGCCGCTACGAGTAGTGTCCGACTATTGCACGCGGCGGATTTG